>TARA_B110001450_G_scaffold80506_2_pt1 | contig 33898 bp, 43 predicted proteins | sample TARA_B110001450 | Tara Oceans TARA_B110001450 (sample SAMEA4396538) | marine metagenome | biome: Polar Biome; feature: [SRF] surface water layer (ENVO:00010504); material: water (ENVO:00002006), including particulate matter (ENVO:01000060) such as... | depth 5 m | reverse complement strand
ATAATGATAATGATAATAGTTCGTGGATGTTAATTTTTCTCGGATTTTTGATCTTATTAATAATGGCACTAGGATTTTGGGCACTTTCTGAAGCTGATCAGGCGACATATAAATATTCATTCGGCGACTCGGACCTCTCTTATAGTCCCGCAGCGGCACTTATGAATGCATAAAGTGTTTTTTTAAAATGTATTTAAAAAATACGAATATACTAATTTAAATAACAATGATAAGACGACTGTTTATTACAGAGGCTGAGAATTGCGCAATAAAATCTGATATGAATTTTAATCACGGTGCTGTAATTATTCATCGCGGAAAAATTTTGTCTTCAGGTTACAACTACTATCACGAACACGGAGTTAATTCTAATTATAAAGAGTCTGTACACGCAGAAGTCAGTGCTATAAATAACGCGCTTAAAAAAATTCACGTTAACGAACTTAAGAAATGTGAACTAATTATAATTAGAGTTAATCGGCATGGGAAGCACTTAAATTCTAAGCCATGTTGTCATTGCGAAAAGTTTATAAATAGATTCAATATTAAAAGGGTATTTCATTCTTAAAGAAGCATATATTCATCATAAGATACAAACCTGATATGACCGACAAATTAGAAAGTGCTGGTTTGTATTTTAATGGAAAAGTATAAAAAATAAGGGTAGCAAGTGTTGTAAATAACATTAGACCATAGATCCCGTATATAGCAATATCAGGCTTTTCATAATAACTACCGTATATAATAGCAAAAGATGAAATTAATTCAAATAATCCAGCTAAAAGAACTATAATTTGGCTAAATTCTGAAATACCCTCGGGTAATTTAGTAGCTAATCTAACGGATTCAGATGATCCAAAAGAAGAAACTTTAGATACACCTGAAATAATAAACATCATAACAAATAAAACAATAGAAATTATTATATTATTTTTCATTTAAATTATATATATATTATATTTTAAATTAGCAATGATATTAGTTTTATTGTCAATATTACGTAAAAAAGACTTCATCAGGTATAAATATAGATTTAACCTTGAGAATTTTGTACATATTCATCATATAATTCCTATGGAATGGAAGACTAAAGCTCGTCTAAAAGGTTACGATGTTGATATGGGGTATAATATGATGTTTATGCCGAATAAATTAGGAAAAACTAAAATTATTACAGAACGTAGAAATCATGAGGGTGGTCATATGAAATATAATAAATACATAAGCGAAAGATTAGAACACGAATGTCCCTTTGAGATTAGCAACGTGGTTAGGCGCGATTTAATGAATAATATGAATATACCTTGGAAATAATTAAGCTTTCGCCCGGGATCGAACCGGGGTTAGTGGATTCAAAGTCCACGGTCATAACCTCTAGACTACGAAAGCTTGATTACATCTTGAATTAATATACTCCTCTATTCGGGATCGAACCGAAGACCTTGCGGTTAACAGCCGCACGCTCTGACCAACTGAGCTATGGAGGAGTGTATTAATTAAAATACATTATTTTTTTTATAAGTGGTTTCTCTACTTAATTTTTTTAATCATATCGTGAATCATATTAGCAAGTGCCTTATCCGCTTCAAGTAGTTCTTTTAGTTTGTCTGGGTTCTCCATAATTTCTTTAACAAACATGGTGTGATCTACAGCATCCATTTATAAATAAATATCAATTATCTCTTTAAATACATTTACGAGTCTGATACTTCGACCTCTACTTCTTCTTCTTCGTCATCTTCAGAGTCTACAATTGAATAACCAGTTAGCTTATTACTCTTGTAAATCTTTGCCTGTACCAACTTATAACCCACGCCAAACTGCGTCTTGCCGACGAACCAAACTCCAGTGGTCTGAATAAGGCACACTGCTTCGCAACCTCGTGGGATAGCATCACTGTTAATTTCACCGTTTTCATCTAGAACATTGATAGGCTTCTTGTTCTCGTCGTATAGACGGAATAGTGGATCACCCTTCTTCATATCAAACGGAAGCTTCACCTTGAGATTGGAAGGCCACTTTGGATCCTTTGGAAACTTTTCAGCAGACTTGTAGAACTCATTTACAAGTTCGCCACTCAGCTTCTTACCAAACCACAGATCATTCTGAACAGGCATCGCCTTAGCCTTTTCATCGATATCACGGATATTTCCAGTTAGCTTATGAAGTTGTTCATTCTGAGTATCAGCATTAGCCATTGACAAAGAGATATGATACTTTACTGGGCCATTCTCCGGCTTTGAACTGTCGATACCAAAGGGGATACGCACTCGGCACGTCTGAAGAAAAAAGGGACCGGGATTATCGCCATTATTGTAATTCACAAGAATTGACTGTCCGCCCAGCTTGTTCTGCCGCGGTGGCAAGAACGTAACCAAGTCCTTATTGAATTCGTTAGAGAGTAGAATGTTGTTAGTAGTCATTGTGTATCGGTTGATATATATTTATACGTTACCTCTTTAAGTAGGTTAAAATTCTGTAAAAAAAATACGCAAATTATTTTAAATGTACGCCATTTTAATAATAATACTTATCATTGCATTGTTAGAGATTTATAATATAATACCAGAAAGACAAAATGAATTAATTAGTAATAAAATCAACACAACTGAAGAAATAAATTTTAAATTAAACGAGTATCAGGCTAAAGAGGGAACAAATATATTTCATTATCCAGGAAGAATATTAATCAAAGAAAGTTATAATTTAATTTTAAAGTACAGCGAGGAAAATATATTAATGGAAAAGGGAATCCTTTATAATATAAAGGATAATTTTGAGATTGAAATAATAAATATTGATAATAAGGATATTGTATATTATTATACACGCTCATGAAAATAATTCATTCATCTGGAGTACATAAAATAACAGTTATAATTTTACACGGTTTTAATCAAGACATTTCTGAGATGGAATACATATCCAACTTAATAAATAAAGAACATGATCTTATTAAATGGGTTATTTTAGAAGGTGAGGATATGAAATGGTACGATTATTACACATATAGAGATAATCACAATCGGCACGATAAAATAAATTACGATCAGTTCAAATATTCTTGTGAATATCTTAAAAAAATAATACAGCGTGAATTAATAGACATTGATTGTAATAATCTATACCTGGTAGGAATTTCGCAAGGTGGTACTATATGTATTAATACAACAATTGGATTAAACTGTATTTTAGGCGGGACAATTTGTATAGATACTATATTTTTATCAGATTATATGTCTGACATTTCTTTTGTAGAGCAAGTGTTCTATGTGTTAATATCTAAAAAAGACACTGTATATAATCCAAAATTTCAGAACACCTGCTATAATCTTCTTCGTTTTTTCGGAAATAAGATACATTTTACTAAGAGAGACGCTCAACACTGCGAAAGCACAACATATATATGTAATTACATAAAGGATATTTTACAGAAAAATAAATTACTTAAAAAATTATAATATGATAATGTGTAAACATGACTTCCCCTGATGACTACGCGATGGATACCTGCGCTGATGATGATCCAGATATTCTAGAACTTTTGGAAGACGAACGTAAATGGCGCGTAATTGCAAACTTTAAGGAATTTATCTCAAAAGAACCCGAATTCGGCGCAATTAAAAACCTATCTAGTCAGACTATTTTGAATATAATCGAGACCACTAGTTTCGATGAAAACACAAAAGACTACCCTGAATTTCACATTGAATTTCTCAGCGATCTTATAAATGGAACGAGATATGAACCGTATGATACCAACTTTGTGAAGAATGTTTATGAAAATATTTACAATAAAATGTACATTTAATCAAATAAAATTTCTCTAAGTCTTGGGTTTGTTTTATAAAATTTATCGTATATTTTAGATTCGTTGAGTATGGTTACAGTGCTTAGTGCACTTTTATCGGCAAGTTGAGCCAATGTAAAAAAATTTTCGGGAACATTTTTTGAAATATAATAAATAATACCATATAATTGCTTATCTTTTAAAGGTTCTTTTAAATAGTCTTTCATATTACGTTTAATTACTTTTATTTTATCCTGGACTTTTTGAGGAATTTCTATATCACTTTTAGTACCAATTGGTATAGATATATACTTTTCAAATGATGTCCCTTTGAATATATCCTTTAATCTAAAATTATATGAGTAAATATCGCCGATAAATGTATCTGTAATGCTCGATATACGCTGTATGGATACATTTAAATTATTATATACCATCGGATAGTAAATTGTCCACGCTAAAAGAGCTTTTCTTTCTTTTCCAACCATTGTTTTATTTAAAATTAATAAATTATACCACATTGAAATCATTTCTTTTTCAACCCTTTCGAACGAAAGGGGGTTGTAATACTGTCTTAATTTGTCTAAAATTTCAGTCAGGTTTCTCAAACCATTTGCTATTCGTTGGTCTTCTGCGTCGGCTGACACCCAAGTGTTAACTTTAGAAAGGTCTCTCGAGACCATTTTTCCATCTTTTAGTACATTTACCATTAATGTTCCTGGTTCTATAAAAGTACCATGTGAAAAGTTTATATCATGTTTGAATGTTTTAAATGGATTTATATTAAAATTTGATTTTGCTATACCACATTCATTACATATCATCTCATGATTCGAAAATATTATATCACTTGATCTACAGATTTCGCATATATCAGGTAATGTATTTACATCTACATCTACAACAGGATCTGAAATTATTCCCTGTTTTTTTAGGCATTCTATTAAGTGATTTTTTTGATCTTCAATACTTTTATTAGATATACTCTTTTTTAATAATAATGCGGTCAATTGCTTTGACATACTTATTTATAATTAATTATTTTATTTTGTAATTATAAATAAGATGCAATTAATCTATGAAGCGATTGCTGTGGGTATAGCATTCGTAATATTTGGCAATATTGCAGCATTTCTCGTCGGACCCCTTTTCAAAGTGGATCTACCAGAAGAATGTAAAGAATGGAATAAGTTTTATGCTATGGAAATTACGCTTTTTGTAGCCGGTGTCCTTGGTCATCTTGTTTTTGAATTCTCGGGTGCTAATAAATGGTATTGTAAAAATGGATTTGCATGTATGAGATAAATATAATTAAGTTAAAAATATAACAACAAAGAGCCCACGCGGGGGATCGAACCCCGAACCTCAAGATTAGAAGTCTTGCGCGCTATCCAATTGCGCCACGCGGGCTCTTTGGTGTTTTAAATAGTAAAATCTTTGGGCACATTATTTATAAAATGTGGTGCGTAAAATTTAACTGTTTCCATGTCTAAATATGGAGTTTTGATCTGAAGATAATTGATATATTTATTGGCATAAACTAAAGCCTTTTTATGACCTAATCTAGGTTCATTTAATTTATAATACATAAATAATATGTAATTTATTTTTCTTCCTCTGTAGGCTTTACAAATTTTTTTAATAATTAAGCGCTCTTTGGATTGCGAACAGCTCGCTTCTTTGGGGGCGCCTTTGGGGGCTCTTCCTTTGGGTCGTCAGTGACTACATCTGCGTCTGCAACAACAACCTCAAGAGCCTTCTTACTAACTGGCTTTTCGGCTACAACATCAGCCTTCTTACTAACTGGCTTTTCGGCTACCTCAGACGCCGCGAGAGCCTTCTTGTCCTTCTCGGACATTGGGAAATGGGGCTTAAGATAACGCTGAATGTTGAAAAATGTAACGGGCTGGTCTGGATCGCGAAGCAGAACCTTTAGAGCCAAACCTGCTGGCTTCTCAGTTAGGAGCATAAACCTACGATTCGCCGGGTCTTGTATATCGTGCTTCTTAATGTAATCATTGATATTCTGAGTAACTTCCCGACGGGAATGCTCAGTATCCGGTTCAAATCCGAGAAACTTACACAATTCATTTGAAATAGCTACAGGCTTATGAAGAGCAGATGTCCTCGGGGGAGCGTCGGGATCAATTTCCTGAGGAGTGCGGCGAGTTCGCTTACCCTTACTTACTTCCTTCTGTAGAACCTTCATTCGCGCACTGAGACTCTTGGTTGTATCCATCAGATTTGAGAAATCCTTAATTAGAAATTCAAACTTCTCATGAGTTGTTAGCGGGGGGACGACGGCTTCCTGTGTATCAGACATTTATTATAATTTATTATGTATTTTTTCTTTAAGTATGTTTAACGTGTGCGTTTAAAAAAAGAATTAACTAAAAGAATTAACGTATTGTTTATATATAATCAATTATGGAAAATACTATTTCAAATATAGCCGATTTTATTAAGAGGTATAAATCTATAGCCAATATCCGGTTTACACTAGGAAAAAACATGGATAAATTCGGGTTTGAAAAACATCTATTTCAAAAAGAAAATTATAGTCAAATTTTAAACACGTTAATTTCAAATCCAAACTGGGAAGACAAAAATGATTTTACACTCTCGAAAAATAACAAAATTCCTTTTAAAATAATAGATAAAGTTATTTACAATATTAAAAATAGTCCATATGATTTAATAATCGAGGCCGAGAGCAAAAAATTTCGTGAAATTTACATTTCAGAAGAATATATCAGAAAAGAAGTATCATTTTTTCGAAAATGTCACACATTTCAAGTTTATTATGAAAATACCGTGGCTGGCGGCGACATCTTTAATTTTAATCTTATTTTATGCACTCAAAAGAGAGAGGAGGAGCCAAACACGGATACATACAATTCTCATTCAAGTCTGTTAAAAATAATAGATATTCTTAAGGTCGTCGACACAAACATTCCAAATGAATATGTATTTGAAAAATTGTAAAAAAATAATTAACTTAAATAAAACGTTTATATTTAAGATAAGATGACCACTGTTAAATTTGAAAGCTTTAATGAAGAAAATAAATTTATCACTCGCGAAGACATTACTAGAATTACGGGCTATAATCCTATTAATGTTTTAACTTATCAAAAGGCTTTTATTCATAAAAGTGTTCTTAGATTCTTAAGCGCCAGTGAATTAAAGAATTCTTACGAAAGATACGAATTCCTTGGAGATTCAGTATTAAATCTCATAATCGCAGATTTTATATTCCGTAAGTATCCAAATGAAGAAGAGGGATTTATGACTAAAATTAAGACTAAATTGGTTAATGGTAAAACTCTTGCATTTTTCACAAAGAAGTTAAATCTAGATCAATTTTTAGTAATTAGTAAGAACGTAGAAAAGATAAATGGAAGAAAGAACGACCGTATTCTAGAAGACATATTTGAAGCGTTTCTGTGTTCTATACATTTAGATTTAGGATATAAATATGTAGAACATTTTGTATTGAATACAGTGCTTAAATTTATAGATTTTGACGAGATTCTGAGAGATAATAATTACAAAGACATTCTATTAAGAAAATGTCAAAAAATGCTTCAACTTAACCCTGAATATGAATTGATTTCTACGACGGGACCTGGGCATAAAAAAACATTTACGAGTATCGTTATAATAAATGGAACTAGATATTGTTTAGGCATTGGATGTACGAAAAAAGATTCTGAACAGTTAGCTTCAAAGAATACACTTGAAGTATTTTAAACTCCGCCCGTGCTACCAAAGCCGCCAGTACCCCTAGGGGTATCTATAGATACGTCTGAAATTTGAAACTTAGGCAAAACCCCATCAAATGCTACGATTTGAAAATAACAGCAGCCCTCTTGTAAAAGAACGTCAGTATCTCCGACGTTATCTACAACTACCATGACTTCACCGCGATACGTTTTATCTATAATTCCTATTGAATTTGCTAGACGAACGGATGTCTTTGAAATTGAACTTCTTGGTACAAGCATATAACCTTTGTTTTGGTCCCCTCTGAATTTAAGATTAATCTTATGAGACATGACATTCTTCGGTATAAGTTCCGAATTCTGCATCGGAATATCGAGGCCAACATCTTTATTTCGCCTTGCTTTATCGTACGTAGGATGGTTTTTCCAAAAGTAGTCATTTTTAGGGTCAATGGTGATAAAGAGAGTCATATGTTCTTAAATATAAAATAAAGTACCTTTTTAAATCTATTTAAGAACATGCATTAGAAAACAATCATAAGAATGGCAGTTTTTATCAATAATTCTCGTATTATTAATTTAACACAAAAAGTTTCGCTTATCGGAAACGCGGGGTTTGTAAAGCTTGTAGATGTAATGCCCCGCGTAATTCCAGAAGGATGTAAATCTTTAATGTGTGATCATGCTATAGTTCAGGCGGCAAGGGTATCATTAAATGAAGGTATCAAGACTACTCAGAAAGATATTAAACTTATCGATTTTCTTATTCGTCATAAACATACTAGTCCATTTGAAATGGTAAAGTTTAAATTTCACGTAAAGGCCCCTATTTTTGTACAGAGACAATGGATTCGACACCGTATGGCAAATGTTAATGAAATTTCAGGAAGGTATTCAGTTATTAACCCAGAATTTTATTACCCAAGCGCAATCCATGATCAAGGTAAAATGAACAAACAAATGTCTGGCGATAAAATTAATTGTAAGATTACAAATGAATTGTTTCAAAATTATATGAATAATTCTGCGAAACAATATAATATTTACAAACTTCTTGTAGATAAAGGTGTATCCCGTGAGATCGCGCGGATTGGTCTTCCGCAAAATATGTACACAGAGTTCTATTGGAGTATCGATCTTCACAATCTTCTTAATTTTATTCGTCTTAGATCTGCTTATAACGCACAATCTGAGATTAAAGAATATTCTGACTCTATGAAAGAACTTGTTACCGATCTTGTACCAAATACAATCAAATCTTACGAAAGATACAATTAGATATAAATACAAAATTTACTGAAAAACTTAAGAATTTTAGAATATTTATTAGGCGGCTGTTCATATTTGATTTCATTAATAAGTAAATCTTCAAAATTTTGCTTGTTTACTATATTTTTAAGTTTACTATGGATTGTTTCTGTTACAGATTCTCGCGAAGAATAATTGAAACTTTCAAATTGAATATCAGACGCTATCTGGGAATATAACAATTTTAATTTTAACATTATTCTTGAAAGAGTTTTCAATTGATATTGATATAATTTATTTAACATTTCGTTGTGTAGTTTATTTTTATTTAAGAAAATGTGTGTATGGTGTCTTTTTTCAAAAACTAAATTATCTATTCCTATACCTTTATCGACTCTAACTTTGTCGTCTTCTATTTCATATTCAACCTTTGTTACGTAAGATCTTACATTGCTTATAATATTTACAATCGTTTCATGTATTTTTACCGTTTCATCAAATGAGTACATGGAGTAATTGATATCGTCAAATGGAGAAAAATCTATTTTAGTTATATTTTCAAGTATTTCCTCATTTTCTGAATAACTTCCCTTTATTTTGATAAATAGTTTATAATATTGGCCGTAAGTTTGATATAAAAAAAGATTAAACAAATCTCTATAGTTCTTTACATCTTTCTTAGTCATCGATATTTGGAAAAATAGAGTATCTAATGACATTATAAACTCGCAATTTGTCTCAGTTTGTTTAATATACTTTTTGTATATAGAATCTAATTGAATACATTTGTCCTCGATTTCTTCAATTATTCTGTACATGTCATTTTTATAGTCTTCTATCTTAATAAAACTCTCAATAGACATTTTAAGTTATTCTTAACGAAATAATTTATTTATTTATAAATATAAATGTCTTCTGTTGAAAATTTTAAGGATGTTATATGGGAGCCGCATCACGATTCTATTTTTGTAGATTGGGCGGATAAAGCGGCATGTTACAAATGGTTACACGATAAATCTTACCTAAAATACTCTTCTAAAAGAAACATGTTTACCATCCCAGTTATTATAATGTCTACGTTGACGGGTACTGCTAATTTTGCATTAGAAAGATTTCCAGAAGAATATCAAAATATCTGTTCGATAGTAATTGGCAGTGTTAACATTTTAGCAGGTATAATAACAACAGTAGGTCAATTTCTCAAACTCAATGAACTAACCGAAAGTCACAGGTCCGCAAGTGTGGCCTGGGATAAGTTTCACAGATGTATAAGAATTGAACTAACAAAGGCCCCAGAAGAAAGACCTGATGTGAATTATTTTATGAAAACGTCTAGAGACGAATTTGATAGATTAATGGAAACATGTCCAGGAATAGATAAAGGTATCGTAGAAATGTTTAGAAAACAATTAACGTCTGGTATTGATAAACATGATATAATTAGGAAGAATAAAAATTTTAACCGATTGATTAAACCCGAACTTTTCAATGAAATAAACTCTTTAAAAGATTCTGTTTATAAAAGATCTGACAAGATTACCGAAATTGACCTGGCCGAAAAAAACAAATTAGAAAAAATGATATATGAAAAACAAGAGTATAATCAAAAAATTTCTAAAGTTACTGGTTTTATTGAGAATTTTCAGAATAAGTACTCTCGTAGACCTTCACAAGATGAAATATTTTCAAATTTAAAAAATGAATTAGATATGCCAGAGATTAAAATTATATCTGACCAGATCAATATTGAATAATTACATAAAAAAGCCTTACTTAAAATTATTTTATACATATAAAAATATAATTATATATATAATATAATGCAAGTCGAAAAACTCAAAGAATGTCTTGTAAAACTTGCTCTTAAATCAGGTTTTGATTCGTTTAATGATTTTGTAAAGTACAAAGAGAAAAATGTATGTAATGGGCAATACATTGCTGTTTACCCAGATATTCAAATAATTTCTACCAATGATGACAAGACGTACATCGACAACTTAAAAGTAATGACGGCTCAAAATTTATACGACAATAAATCCGGGGATATAATAAAGTTATCTGATGAGATGTCAAAAAAGCTGAAAATATCCGCTCCACCAATTGGGTGGTGGGCTTCGGAGAAGTGGGACGGTATCCGGGCGCTATGGGACGGAGAAAAGATGATATCCCGTGGTTCGGGCGTGGGTAAACCGAAAGTTTATACATATATCCCAGAGTGGTTTAAAAATGCATTACCCCCTGGAATCCCTTTAGATGGAGAAATTTGGATCGGGAGAGGCCTTTTTCAAAAAACCAGTAGACTTTCTACTCTTAAACCAGGAAAAAGTTATACAACTGACCAGATTGAAAGTATCTGGACCGGAAGTTCTGATCCGCCTGTAGTGTTTAAGGTTTTTGATATCCCCAATGATCCAAGACCCTTTGAAAAAAGAATGGCTTTTCTACAAACTGTTATAAAAGATCGCAAGGTTTGTTGGAACTCTATTGATTATCCCGGTAAGAAAACTTTTCCTATTCAAATGACAGAACAGGTAAAAATTAAATCAATGGAACAACTCATTCAATTGTATACTAAATTAACATCTGAAGGTGCTGAAGGTATTATGCTCAGGGCTCCAGGTTCTCCTTATCAAACTAAAAGAAGTAAATACATGCTTAAATATAAAATAAAGGAAGACGCCGAATGTATACTTCGCGAATACATCCCAGGTGATGGGAAATACATCGGCATGCTCGGTTCTTTGAAATGTGAACTGATGACAGATGGTAAACCAAACGGAATTTTCTCGCAGATAGGTACAGGTCTAAATGACAACCAGAGAGAAAATTACAATAATAAAAATTCATCAGATTTTATTCCAATTGGAAGTATAGTTTCGTTCAGTTATATGGAAATGACAAAAGATGGTGTCCCTCGACACCCTGTTTATCGTGGTATCCGTGACGATATCGCAAAAAATGGGCACGAAATTATTGTACAAGTAAAAGACGTAAAAAAAATTCTATCTAAACTAATAGCTAAAATAATATCAGACAAAGAAGCCAACTGGACTTTCAGAGTAAAAAGTTATAAACAAGCAAATGAAATATTGAAGGCTTCTATGGAATTAACTTTAGTTGAGGACTACATTAGGGTTCTTCGCGAAGGAGATATGAAACTAACAGGCGAAGAAAACTTTAAAAAAAAGAACGGATCTTGGAAGAGTGCTATATTGCAGAAGATAGACAATATTCTAAAAACTGGACAAACCGATGGAATTTCTCTAGTGGAACAGGATGATCGTTCATTAGCAATTGAAAATCTCACTAAAATTCCAAACGTTGGGCCGGCTACGGCTGCTAAAATATACGACTCTGAAGAAATAACTACTATAGAGGAACTTAGATATATATATTCTTTTAATAAAGACATATTAAACGATAAACAGGCTATTGGTTTAAAACATTACGATGACTTAATGCGTAGAATTCCTAGGAAAGAAATGGACGACTGGAATGAAATATTAAAAAATGTATTCTCTGAAACAATTAAAGATCTTGGTATCAATGGAGAACTTATTCTAGCAGGTTCTTACCGCAGAAAAACTACTGATTCTGGAGACATTGACGCATTGATAACGACTGACGTCAAGAATCCGAGAGTAATGACTTCATTTTATAACAATCTAGTGAAGCGTAGTATAATAGACCCCACTGATATTATAGCAAAGGGTCCAACTAAAATCATGGCCGTTGCCAATATCGATGAATACTATAGACACCTCGACATTTTTTATCATCCAAAAGAGACTTTTCCATTTGCGATACTATTTACGACCGGTTCTAAAGAATTTAATATTAAAATGAGAAAATTTTCTCTCGAAAAAGGATACTCTTTGAACGAACAGAACGTAACTCATAAGTCTCCAACTGGTAGAAAAGTAACAAACACGGAATATTTAAGTGTAATAGATAAAGAGATTCCAGAAACAGAAAGAGACATTTTCGATTTTATCGGATACACATATATTTCTCCAGAATTGAGATAATTAACTTATAATTTTGACATTTTTCGCCATGTTTTCTGTGTAATGATTTTTTTTCGAATATCTGCTATGCTCATATTTTAAACAATTATATTCAAATTCTAAATCTACATAACAATTATAAATAGTAACATTATTTTCTGTGAATAACTTAACTATCGTATCCGTGTATATATCAGGTCCCGTAAAAGCGTAAACATCTTGTTTAACATTTTTATTATTTTTATAATATTCGGCTTTTTTGTATATATTATTGAGTACTTCATCTATAAAATGATGTTCCCTTGGATAAATTAAAAGCCATTGTACAATTTCTTCTGCATATTTGCGTTCGCCTCGTCTCCAATAACATAATTTTAAAATAGGCGAAACAAATGCACACCATTTAAATACCAATATTTTTCCTGGGCTAGTTCCCTCTGATATAACATCATCTAAAGATCTTTTTGATGTAGATTTAATGTCCATATAAACTCCTCCGAAATATTTCATTAAAAGATATCTTAGTAAATCAATTTTTGCAGCAGGATAATCGTCTGAGATCTCATGATAAAGTTTTTCATATTTTTTATCGTTGATTTTTTTAAGCCAATCGTCTATATTATTGTCTGTAATAAGATAATACTTCCATGATGGGTTATTTTTCTTTAAAAAATCAATATTGTTTTGTATTTCTAGAGGTATCATATTGCCTCTGCCTATAAAAGCTTGAAAAATATTTCTTGATATGGTTTCGTGTACAGTATTAAGTATATCTCCATTTCTTTTATCCTCGAGTAAATGATCGTATTCTACTAATGATATATCTTCTATTACTGGGTTCAGGTGTTTAATCGTTCGCGTCGCAAAATTTGTTATTCGATTATAATTATAGTAACCGTAATATATAAAATATATCACTATTATTAGACAAATTGAGGCTTTGTTTGATAAATATTTCATATATTAAATTTATAATATACATATATAATATTTGCAAAAAATAATTAATATTAAAATTAAAAAGATAATATATAATTAATACATACCTACCAATGGAGCCTCTTATGAATCCTAAGGTCGAAGAGCAGTTTCATAAACTAGTGAAAAGTTTCTTGTCTAAAAATGAAAATTACGAGATGTCCAAGTTTATCGGAGGGATGCCTATTACTTTAGAAAAAACAGACATGCCTAATTTAATGTTAAAGGGTCCAAATGGTAGAACAAAGTATACAGTTACTCAAAAGGTTGATGGTACTAGATATCTCATGTATATAGGGCCTGACACTGGCGTAGCGAATGTAAAACAAAGACAAGTATGCTTCGTTGATCGTAACATGAAACTCAATGTCATATCAGGTATGAAATTACCAGATGTTAATACCCCAGAAATGCTTTTAGATGGGGAGCTTGTTTTTTTCGACATAAACGGCAAATCTCACAGAGAATTAGATCCAGTTAAAATAAGAGGAGTTTCTTTTATGGTATTCGACATTCTATTTGGCCCAGAAAACATATCTGTAAATTCCAATGGGGATAAAGTAGTCGGGCAATCATTTTCGATGATGGTTCCACAGGACAATCGCCTTCGCAGCGAACCGTGGCCTTATATAAATAGATACGATATTCTTGCTAAAATGATAAACCCAGATTTAGTACAATTTAATAAAGGGGAACCGTTGCTGCCCAATGCTTTTAAGGGTGTTGATTTTTTCAACATTGAACTTAAACCAATTTATTTTTTGGACTCTCTCTTGTCTGCTACTTTACCCTTATATAATACATCTGGTTCTGGATGGCTTCAGACACAATTAAAAACGCATCGCAAAAAATATTATGAGTATATTTCTACAATTAAACAAAATGCCGATAAATTTAAAGGAAAATTGGATTTAGACGGTCTAATTTTAACCTCATCTGATACGCTTTATACAATTGGAAACTGGAACAGTGTCCTTACAGGTCAATATAAGTGGAAGCCTGTTTCAGAACAGAGTGTCGATTTGAGAATTGTTAAAATTACAGAAACCACTGCAAATGTTCAGATTATAAAGGGGAGTACATTAGAAATCTTTCAAGACCGCGGCCGCCCGATCGTAGTTAATGTTCCTGCCGCCGTTAAAAATGGAACTATACACGAATTTTCGGCCGATTTCATGTACAAAAATTCCAGACCCGACAAATCTAGACCAAATGCTATGAGGACTGTACTAAATGTTATGCGTAGTTTTAAAAGCCCAGTAATTATAGATAATCTCATTTATTTTCTTAAACCTGATAACGAGAAAGCATACCGTATAATTCTCGAACATTCTTCAAAGGCGAAGTTGTTCAAATGTATATCCGCCGCCGAAAACATGAAACTACTCAAAGATGAAGACGTGGCTAAAATTCAAGATATGATTGGAACCGTAAACACAACAAAAGACATCGAGGTAGAAATGAGACTTGGAAAAATAAATAAATCTGGTAAGACTTTTTTCAATCCTATCATAACTAGAGCAGACTTTGAGAAAATTCTAATTAAAATAGAAAACTTTGGATTTAAAAAGGAAATTAACGATTTTATAGACATTTATGACCAGGGTATTCGGACGCGATACATTTACTCATATGATTTTTCAAAATTTATACAGTTCGAAAGTGTAATTAAAAACAGGATATCAAATATAGATATAGACATTTCAAACGTGTTAAATTTTGATACAAGATTTTCTTTGTCTACGGAAACAAGTGTAATGAAATCTAATACAACCGGAGATACAAAGAGAAAATACAGAATTTCTTATATTGAACCAAACGGTCTATTCAGGGTAGATTTCACTGCTATTACTTCGATCGAATACTTTCCAGAAACTAGGATGTTCAAAATTAATGATAACCCCGATGAAAAATTCCAGATAGAAATTGAATTCATCCGGGACGATATAAATGTTAACGAATTGTATAAATTTTTAACACACCTTCTAAGCATCTGATAAAATCGTACCATTGTATATTAGACGATTGTCCTGAGAAATGTACCATTCTTCAGAATCGCTAAATAAGGATAGATCTATGGGTTTGAATTTAGTATACAAATCATTTAAAATATTATCATAATCGTGTGTTTTGTATGTTTTATTTATTATACTTATCTTACGTTTAGGAACGATATTTCCAGAGAAATCCCTGTTAATTTTAACAATTACATAATCGCCTCTCAATAATTTTTCAGGAATTTCTCTTTTTGTAAATTCATATTTATCTAAAAAACTTAACCCTTTGGGGAAACCCCTGTTGCTGTGTCCAAATTTTATAATAGAACCCTTGGTAAGTTCTAGAACTTGAAGTTCGATAATATCGTCTACAACGTCTTTTTCGCCCCATGTTATATAATCGCATATTTCCGAATTTATAAACACTAATGTATTTAATTTATTTTCATTTATAAAGTAATTACTTCCGTCGATTACGTCATTAAAAAAATCAGGGAAAGCAATAATTTCATCTGTTATAGTATTTAATACAGAATTTTGTAGTTCCATTATGGTCTGATTTCGTCTATTAAATTGAACCGAAGTAAAGGGTTCGTCGTAATATATCAAATCCATCACGTGAAATTCGTTGATATTTTCCATTTCATTTTTCTTTAGATATCCAAATAAAACAATATCTGTTTCAAACCTATCAGAGATATCTGAGTCTATACTCATTAAATTTAAATTAATATAAAAGTTTCCTCTAGGACCAAGGCACAAAAAAAATGGATAACCATCGCCTGGTGCAGATTTAACCACGAATGGTACAGATTTAAATGAATTTATACTAAACGTAGTAAGATTTCTTTTAGTGATTACGGATACATCCGATATCAATCTTCTAAATATATCGGTATTTTCTTGTATCTTTTTCTCATTTAATTCAGAAATGTTATTTTTAATTATAATACCGTCTTTATTTACGACCAAATCTAATCTTTTGAGATTAGATTTAACACATTCTATTAATTGGTATTTATTAAACGTGTCTAAACCTGGAAATACTCGCGAGTCTTTTTTAAATGCTCCTCCTTCAATTGTTATATTTTCCCCGTCTTGGGTCCTGACTATATACTCGTTAGATTTTTTACTTTTTTTCTTAATAACAGTGACTATTTCAGTTTGTCCGTTTACTTCAACTTCAGCTGTTGAACCAGGGCTATTACTATCTGGTATCAAAATACCTGAACCATTATCAACCCCGTCTTCTATGTTATAAATTTCAGCTTCGGCTTTATTTCGGGGAAATCCCTTAATTAGGTAATCTCTCATTAATTTAACAGATCTTTCGCTCTTTGCTTTACAACATGGATACCAAAGCCCATCTGGACCCTGTACACCTTCCGGATTTAAATATTGATAATTAGGATCTGGACATGTTCCGCTCCAAGAATATGGATCTGGTCTCTTTCCCTCCTTCCATGTATTTCCATCGTCAGATATTCTAGTCTGGGTATTTCTACACACGGATGATGGAACAGCGTTTCCGGATACAGTATTGTAAGCCTTAATTTCTTTAGATATTTTATCAACTGCTTTATTTGTAAGTATATCTACCTGATTTGTAAACAATTCGTTAAAAGAGTTGGCTACATTTCTGAATAATTCTGATTTTATTTCTGTATCGCCCGCCAGGCATAAACCCTGTTCTATATTCTTAGCACTACATTTAGATACTGTCATCGTAACGGTCCCATATTTATTTATTATACACGTCATTTTTAACCCTGGGGCAGGGGAAGTGACAAATTTGATATATTCTTTTGACATCACTCCTGTACGTGTCATTCTTCCCAATGAATAATGCCATTCTATTATACGGATCCCGTCAAAGATTATTATTTTTTTCCCAGATGGTGTAACTTCAATATCAGTAATTCTACCAGCTATTAATTCACCAGAAGAATCATAGGGACTGAATAAATTATCTAAGTTTTCAAAATCAACCTGTTTCCCAACGAAATCTTTAAGTGTGAATTGTGCAGACATTGAATGTACATAAGAATACTCGGGGAATAATCTATATTCTTTTTGTCCGGTGATTTCTTCTAATACGTCTATATTTATTACATCAGCATCTCTAAGGCGCTCAATTAATTCTGTTATCATAACATTATATTCATCTTCATCTTCTGGGACATTTATTAAATTTACGAGGCCGTTTTTACTTATTCTAATAGATGTTTTATTGCCGGACTTTTCATGTGAGATTATGACATTATTTAAGAATTGTGTAGTTGAAGTCTTGGCCGCCAATTTTTTTGGTCCGCGTCTTTTAAAAACTCCGCCTGAATCAAAAGAAATTTTCGTCAAAATGTCTTCATTTTCTTCATCTAATATTTTATCCATAGAAATTTGATCTTCTAATAGTAAGATTTCATCGTTAAGTTCTTCTTGTGTTATACTATTTTCATTAATCTTGTTCTTTAAATTAAAGAAGTCTCCGTTGTAACTAGGTACTAATATATAATCTTTTAAGCCTTTTAATGTAAGAAATAGACTTTCTTGTTTCGGGGCATCACAGTCGTCTGCGTGATCCTCTGGACCTATCGCGTCACATATACTACAATATAGGCCTTTACTTATCGGTCCTATCGGTGGGCGATTGTAATTATCGTTTATTGTTTCGTTTCCTATGAATTTTTTCTGCGCTAAACTTAATCTATAAAACCCTTCTTCGTCTTCATCCAAAGGAAAATCCGTTTTAAGTTTGTCAATGTCTATAATTTCTTCGTGCGTATCAAATCTGTTGACAAAAACGTTAATACCGTTGATTTTTATCTCAGATGACATTTAATATATATAAACATTATTTTTTAGAGAATGTATATAAAAATATATACACGCATTAAATGTATATAAAAAATGTAAGTATAGAATAATATTAATGTCAGGTAAAGAAATAGAAAATTTTAATAAAATGTTTGAAGAATTCTTGGAGAAAATAATTTCAAAGTTTCCATATGCAAAACTTAAAACTTACTACCGAGGCTTTAAAATTTTAAAAAGTACGTCTCCTATTACTCCTGCTAATTTGTTCATGGCTGGTTGTAAAGAATATAAGACTCACATTAAACAAAGAGATGACCTATTCTTTCTGAAAGATAGAACTGTTACAGACAGGGCTAAAAATTTTGGTAATTTTACAGAAGATTGCGGTCTAGATACTTATTGGAGTGAACTGACACCCTCGACAAAGAAAGCAATATGGGACTACATCCAGTCTCTTTTTGTATTGGGAGAAATTATAGTAAATAAAAACAAGGAACTATTTGACAAGTACAATAGTGTTTACGCGTCTGATTATAAATCTGAGATAAATAACTTACATTCGGATAATTTTTCTGTAGAATTCCTGGAGAAAATAAAATAGTTATGTAATATAAAATGACATCTTATTGGTTAAGTAATTTCTGTACCCTTTTTTCATCAGTCAATGTAATCCCCTTTGTCGGGGAAGACAAAAATTATCAATATAATTCCTTAACAAGACTTATAATCTTAGTGACTATTTTGGGATATATTTACACGGATGATATAAGTATAATATTTTCTGGACTTATATCGTTAACATTATCGGTTGTATTTTACTTCTCTACATTTAATACGAAGAGCGTTGAAAATTCTACAGATACTTATAAATTAGAAAAGAAGACTGATGCGGACAAAATTGTTAAAAAAGATGAAGTACAAAATCAAACTAATCAAATTACATTGAATTATTCGCCGCCCGACACGGACGACATGCGAAAACATTTATATTTCCTAGACGGAGACACATCAAAATCAAAGATCGAAGATTTAAATATAGACCCATCTGATTTTACATATTCTGGTCCAAAGGTTATGCATGGTGTAACGAAAAGTTTAAATAAATTAAATAGCGACATTTAAATTAAAATTTATAATATCATTCTATATAATAATGGAATATACAGGAGAAACCGCTAAATCCAAGGTTATAGACTACAATTCTGAGGGTAGATATAATCAAAAAATAGATTATGGGGTGTTACATTCTGCTAAAGTAGAAGATAGAGCCGTAAAGGCCCTGGTTAAATATAATAAACAACAGATAGAAGGTAAAGAAATGACTAAAAAATTAAGACCTGTTGTTGTGAGAACTAGAAATAAGGCAATTGATATTATTTCTACACCAAATGGTATAAATGATAGATATACAGAAAAATTAGTTGCTTATAATAATAGATATTATATGCTATACGATACTGAACACATTAACGATGTGGGCGACGACGCTGATAATTTTATGATTCAATCCTATACTAAGAACACTGCAAAAGAAGTTCCGTTTAAAAAGGGTTTCAGCTATAACTATTTAGACGAAACAATAGGAAACTTAAAGGTATTAAATAAGAACGTTATCACCGAATCAGGGAGAAGGCTGACAAATAAAACATTATAAAGAATATAAATATATCTTAATAAAATAAAGTATGTACATGTCCTCAAATGTTGGTACAGTTGCGTATTCATCGAGAGAAGGCGTTTATATTGTACCAGAAAATGAGAGACATTTATACATTGATCATTTTGAAATGACATACACAGATGATATCGCTATACATCCCCTTCTATTGGCGCTTTCGCATAGTTTGATTTTAGGAGAAGACATTTGGTCCGTTGACGTAGAAGAACGTAGGAAAACTTTAACAGATGATCAATTTAATGAGTTAAAATACAATGAAGACCTTTCTAATTGCTGTATTTGCATGGAAAATAAAAAATTAAATATACAACTGGCATGTAAACATACATTCTGCAAGACATGTATTAAAAAATGGCTCACAGAAAAATCTAACACTTGTCCGACATGTAGAACAAGTGTTAATTAAATATCTTAATTATAATATTATAATTTAAAATATTTAATTATAATAATTATGAATACATTAACTACATTTATCATTGTATTGTCTGTGTTTGGTTTATACATTAATCTATACGGCAAAACAAACCTCGACGATCCTGAACTTATGAACATATCTTGGATATCCAACATTATGAATAAGAAGGTAATAAGAGAAAACCGCGAAAATGATGAGGTAGAAAAAATTATGGAAGAACTTAAATTAGACCCTAGTCTTATATCACAGGCAAAAGATGTATCTCCCCAAGAAATCGAAAATATAATTAACGACGCCGAAGAAGAGAATGCTTTAAAGACACGGCCGAGAGAATATAACGAAATTGGGGAAAAAAATAGCACGGTGAAAGATACACAGATATTAAACTTAGGAAAAAATATAAAAGGAGGCTCATCTACTAGAGCATATGGATGGGTACGGCCGTCAACTGTAGAGAAGGTAGACACTAATGGTTCTATTACAAAAGAATTCATGTCTTATAAAGATAATTTTCCTTATAATTCAGACCAAATGAAAATGAAATCGGGCGATTCTGAAATGTTGGCGACCGCCACGGCGGTTTTTGATGATAAGGTATTTAAACAGGAGGCTCAACTCGGGACGATGATATTACCCGCTAATACCTCTGAATTTGATATTAAAAATACATTCACGGAAAGAGCTACAAGCATATATAAAACTAGAATAGGTTACGAAAATAAAATTTTACCCGACGTTAGAAAAGTAGACCCCGATTTATTAAACAAAAAAACATATAATAATACATTATACTCTGTACCTGACAGTATTGAAATCAAGACCCGTCCCAATTTAGTAGGGTTTAAAGATAGGGTTGAACACATGAATGTTCATCATAAATTATATCCTGTAAATATTTTAAAGGACGACATTAAAAATATAACTCGTAATTACAATCTAAAATAAAATATTTAATATTAATTAAATCGTAGATGAATATTACCGATCGTAATTTTGGTAGAGACAATAAAAAAATACAGGATGTATCCAATTCTATAAATAATTGGCTATCTTTACCAAATAAAGACCCTAAGACCATTAGGGTATTAGAAAAGGTACCTCAGTCTCGAACTTTATCGAGTAAAAAAACGATTAGTTACGACCCAGAATATGCCACGAAAAATAACATGCCTGGTAGATCCAGTTATCATGATGATCTTATAAACTCGTTGAATATCAATGAAGTGAAGATAGCCGACGATTCACACATGTTAATAACTAGTAATTATTTCGATGCTGATAAAGGGAAAAATAGAATAATTGAAAAGGTCAAACCTAAAAATCAGATATCAGGGCTTATAGACAAAAACCTAATGACGCATTTAATTGTACCGAATTCTTTGGCGAGTAGTGTTGTCCCAAAAAACAATATAAAGCCTATGAATGTATATCGCAAACCGGATAAGACACCTTTGGCGCCTATTGTAACACCCGTGACATCCACAAAAGAAAAGATGATAACTATAAGATAATTTTTTCGATAAGGTCTTTATTTTCGATAAGAGTTTGTCCAAATACGTGCCTCAATTTAATCAGTGGCTGTTTAGAATAAGCACTATGTTTTATAGTTTCATATGAAACCCATTTTACATCATTAATCTCTAAAAATTTTCTATCTATATTTATCTTTGATATAAACTTTTTAGTTGATAAAAACCGATGTCTGTAATTATTATTAAACGGTACTTTAACAAGATACATATAATAAGGGTATCCTGACGGAGTTTTACACTTTATGCAATGCGGGCTATATTTATTTACTGTATTTTTAATAAGATCGAAATCTTCTATACATCCTAGAGTTTCTTCCCATGCTTCTCGTGCAGCAGTCATTTCTGGTTCTGATTTATCCGCCACTTCACTTGCCCCTCCAAAATTCGACCATTTGTTATCCCAGTCTTTTCCAAGGAAAAAATAAGGTGTTTGTTCTATGCTTTTAGCATAAAACAGTATACCCGCGCCGTAAATTATATTATTCGATATCATTTTATAATATAATAGATATTGTCTTTAAAATGAATTAAAAAAAAAAATTATTAAGTGTCATGACGGAATGAATGTCTTCATTTGTAAATAAATATAATGTAAAACATCCACTCAATATATTATTTGCTCGTTCCAATGATAACAAAAAAATAAATTTGAATAAATATAATATGAGCGGTTCTGTACCAAAAATACAGATTGAAACTGAGAATTCTTCTAGACCCACTGTACAAATAAGAAATCCAGTTAACGTAAATGGGATAGATGTCATTCGAGACTCCGATGACTCCGCATCCGACATTTCCGGTAGTACTATTGAAACAGCGCCGGATAAGCGGCCAAAGAAAACAAGCCTTAAAAATGTGAAGTCCAAAAATAAATTCAATGCCGACGATTATCAAAGTTTTGTTAATAATTCTAAGAAGAAGCCTGATGAACCGGATAAAGATTCTGATTCGGGTTCTGATTCGGGTTCTGATTCGGGTTCTGATAACTCGGATGAGTCTGGTTCTGATTACTCAGAATATTCTAATTCAGGTTCTGAGGGTAAAGAAAAGAAAGATCCAAAGTTAGAAAAACAGGGTATACTGCTTAAGTTACTTGCCTTAGAAAAGAAAGGAGTAGAATTGACAAGGAAGTATTCCATGTCTTCTAAACTTTCTGATCTACGTTTTGAATTAGAACTTCATCAGAGCAACAGTGAGACTGAGATGAGCGTAAAATTTCAGCAAAAAATGTTGATGGCAGCAGTAACTGGACTTGAATTTGCTAATAAAAAATTTGACCCGATTGGGGCTAAACTAGAGGGGTGGTCGGAATCTGTGATGGACAATTTGGATGATTATGAATCCGTGTTCGAAAGATTACATGAAAAATATAAAACCCGGGCAGAGCTTCCACCAGAATTGCAACTTATGGTTACCTTAGCAGGTAGTGCGATTATGTTTCACGTAACAAAGTCATTGTTTAGCAGTGCGATTTCCACGCAGGACAATGGTCTACAAAATTCAGAAATTATGAAAAACATAGCGGCGGCGATGAGTAATCCAGGTCCTCCTCCGAAACCAAATTCAAATGAGATATCTGGACCGAGTATGAATTTATCCAATATGATGAGAGAAGATGATACTGTTTCTAATAGCACGGTAGAAACTTCAAAGGAAGTAAAGATAAGTGATAAAGGTAAAAGAGCAATTAATATTTAAATTATTTTAAAAAATAATATGTATTTCTATATAAATGGTGTTATATTATAACCAGAACCCTCCCATTCCGCCGGCGCCACCACCTCCTCAGCCTTTAAACCAGAACCCTCCCATTCCGCTGCCGCCGCCACCTCCTCAGCCTTTAAACAAGACCCCCGAACTTTATGCTCGTACAAATCAAGAATCTAGATTTTATCAAGATAATAGAGGATTATTAGAAAATTTATCCCAAACTTTTTTTGGAGATGCCCCAGAATTATATTCGAGATTACTTCAAGAAGATTTTTCTAACTTATCGATCGATGAAAAACTAGATTATTTATTTAAATTTAACGTTATGCAAAATAAAACAACTTCGAAATATATGAGAATCGGGTTATTTCTTTTAGTGTTAATATTATTTAAATTATATTTTAGTTCATTACAATAACCTTAGTGTTTATATTATTCATCGTATATCTAGAATTGGTATAAGATAATTTTCTGAATTCTTCTATACTTTTATCCCCGCCATATTCTTTTAGTATTAATATACTTGGAGCACATTTAATTTTAAATGCTTGTCCAAAAAGAGCTCTATAAAATTGGCCGACGAGATAACTTTTATTTTCAAAAGTTTTATTATTCAAGCAATAAGATTTGACACAATTGGGAGAACAGAAATTACCAAATAATTTGTAACGTTGTAATTTCGAGCAATAGTTTATAGGTAAATAAAAAGGTATACAATTAAACCCATGGTGACAATTATAGCACCTTATTTCGTTATTAGTTTGTTTAGTTTTAGTGACATCTAATCCTTTATTATAATGTTTTAAAGATTTAAAATTTTCTTTTTTGTTATCACATGTATCTTCTTCGTCGCTTGATAAGATAATATTACAATCTTTATTCTGATCAGTAAAAAAATCTGCAATGTCTACATTTTCTTCTCTTTCTCTATCATGCACTTGAATACATAGATTCCCGAATGATAAAGCATTAGTAGAATAATTTTCGTCAATTTCATTGCTGTCAAAAGCCGGATGGGGCGCGTCTTTATCGAGAACGTAATTGTTCTTGAAAGTAGTCGTTTCCCATTTCTTTTTTCTTCCTCGCTTCTTCTTAGGAGGTTCTATCGGAATATCAGGGTGTATATCAGGGTCTACTTCTATGTTAGACGTTTCTTTTTTCTTTCTTCCTCTTTTTTTAACAACTTCTTCCATTAATTAATTTAAAGAGACCTCTTATTAAAAATAATAAATGTTTGCTTTATATACCTTTACCTTTATTGGTGTACTGACGTACGTCTTGAACAAGACCTATAATTATTTTAATCCTTATAAAACATTTGAGGATAAGTATGAACACGACGAGTATAACCTATTATGCTATCGCATATCATTCGAAGACGATTCTGAAATTGTAGAATCGGAACTAACAGATGATCAAATTGAGGAACTTGAGAAAACCACTGATACTAAAATTAAATATATTATCATCGAGTATATGTATAACGGCGTATTTATGAAGTATATCACTTACACAAAAGATATTAGATTTCCTATTTACCCGTTTGATGTTGCCACAACAAAGTATCCGTATTACCCAGAGTTTGTAATTCTAAACGGAACAGACGTCACTAAGTATATTCAGCCCTGGTTGGGTCCTTATTGTAATTTTTACACCGATCGCGAAGAGCCTATTAAACTAGAAGACGCATTAATGGAACATCCCGATTATGAAAATATTGATTTTAATAATGGAACTCTTTTGATGCTTTCATGCGAGACCCCAATTGATGGTAGGAAATGTATCACTAAACCTCTTCCGTGTAAACTTGTTTGGAAAAGACACGCCGCAGTAGATCCACGGGATGATCATCTTTTGGAGGGGTAATTATTAATGTATTTAAAAATATAATTGTATTTAAATCTAAATAATGACAGACAAAATCTTAGGTCCTGTATTATTTAGATTTAAAACTGTTCAGACAAATGCTATAAGAATTTTATTTGAGTCACTTAAAAATATTCTTTCAGACGTTAATTTCAAGGCAGACTCCGCTGGTCTAAAGCTGACAACAATAGACGGGACAAGCAGCGCCATTGTAAATTTACTTTTACAGAAAGAAAAATTTGAAGAATATATCTGTACTAAGTCCACTAATATTGGGGTAAATCTATTGTCTGTTTTTAAAATATTAAAAGGTATTAAGCATGCTGACACCATCTCGTTTACCATTTACGAAAACGAAGACGGGCATATGTACATTAATTGTGAAAACACGGAGAAACAGGCAAAAATTTGTACTAAAATTAAACTTCTTGACATGGACGAAAAAATTTACAAAATTCCGGATATCCGATTTAATAGTTACATAACAATGCCAAGTTCTGATTTTCAGACATACATCTCAGATCTTTCTAATATTTCAAATGAAATACATTTTACATACAATAATGCCCTTAAATTAAGAGCAATCGGAGATTTTGCTGATCAAACAATTACGATTAACGAGACAAATGATAATTCAGCAAACGACGAACAATGTGGTGTTTACAATACTAAATACATCTTGTTATTTACAAAGTCTACTAATTTATGTAGTACAGTTGAAATTTATTTGAAAACGGGTTACCCCCTAACTATATTATACAATGTAGCGAATTTAGGACAGATTAAATACTGTTTAGCCCCGAAATAAAGTTAAATTTTTTCCGAATCGATTACATCTATATCGTTGTGACTTAAACAAAAATTACATCTGTATTTATAGTACACTTTTAAGGCGGCGTCTTTTACTCTTATAAATGTTGTTTTAAATAAATAAGAATTCTTCAACAGAGATAATATAATATCAAGTTTCTCGTGGTCTATTTCAATAGAAAGTTTTTTAGTTAAAATTTCATCTATGCATAATAAAATTATATTTTCAAAATCTTTAGACTGAAAATTTTTAATATATTTCTTATTTTGATGCAAGAATTCTAATAATTTAATCACTAATTGTGAATAATCTACTTCCGCTTTCTCGGATATGTCATAAAGGCCATTATTTCTTAATCTAGATAATAATTGGATATAATAGTCTTTATCTCTAATTGCGATTATTTTTTCTTTATTGTTCATTTAATAATCTATGAATAAATTAAATTTAGATTAAATACTTAATTATTTGATAAGATATTGCCACGACTACACCCGAAAAAGCGTCTGTTGCGAACGAATAATGGAAACCCAGCGTATCATAATAATATGTTTTAAGATGAGGGAAGATCCCCGAGTATCTCATAGGTAAACCTAGTATTCCTGAAATAAGTACTACCACCATAAACGTGTAAATGCTGACACCTGAAAGGTTTAAAAAGTCGAGACATCTAATTATAAAATAATGCGTTATAGCTCCCACAAACCCTGCTATAAGAGCAGCAGATAAGATAGTATGTTTTTCAAAGTATTCGGAAAGCACCATGACCCATTTCATCTTTTCAATACCAAAAAAATTTATTTTGCCCTCGGCAAAAAGTCTCAGTATAACATCCCAAAAAGCAGTAATTAAAAAAATAATTATTATGTCTCGCGGCAAATTGTTTTTTTCAGTCATTAGGTTTTATTTATTTAAAAAAAATATATTTAATTATAATAAATGATGTTCGCGGATTTGCCAATACATATTGTAATCGGGGTAGTGGCCGCAATTGTATTACTTGGAATATTATGGTCGAGAGGAACATTTTCATCTAGAAAGCAGCACAGAAATAGAAACAAGTTTTCTTCAGACGGCAGTGTCCAGAGGGGTTTAATGGAGATAAATTCAGAACAGTTAGATAATCAGTCTTCTAATAAATTTCATTATGATAATAGAATCACATCTACCGTATTAGAAGACGGTCGTCGTTTAGACAGTCTATATGAAGAAAGAGATTATAATGGACCATATGGTGTTTCCACTAGATCTTCTAAAAGTGACGATGTTCCAGTCGTTGCGAATATAAAAGACGTAGATCCTGAATCCTCGGTCGAAGTAGATAGTTCGCAGATTAAACCTACCCAATCAGTCGCAGTAAAAAAGGAAAGTGTAGTAGCGACAGAGGATGTGGTCGTAAAGGCAAAGGATGTAAAACCAGGGGAGAGAGTAGCCGTAAAGCCGGCACAGGTCAAGCCAATGCAGAAAGTATTAAAGAAGAGCATGGTATCTGGGGAGTCAAATTTGGTTGATAAAGAAGATGTAGATCTCAATGAGACTATAATTGCCGATTCTAGTCAATTGAACCCTGAAGAGTCTGTAGTTGTTAAGGCTTCTCAGGTAAAGCCGAATAAGACCGTTGTTGCTAAAGGCAATTCTCTTTCCGCCGGAAAAAAGGTAACCGTAAAAGCGGAAAAAATAAAACCTAATGAATCTGTTATAGTGCCGGCTTCCGCAACGAGTCCAGGCGCCGCTGTAAAACCAGTTGCTGCCCCTCCTGCCGGGACCCCGCAGATTGGAGTCCCGGCTTCTTCGGATGGGATTGAAATAGAAGTCGCGGAACCTATTTCGCTTGGTACAGTAGAAAATAGACTTGGAGGTGATGCCAGGTTTGGAAAGGTATACTCGATGAATAAATATCCCACTAGGAAGGCTTATGCAACGGTTAGCGCCAGGCAAAAATTATCTGAATTTCCAGTAAGATCTACAGTACATACATCTATGATCTAATTATAAACTCACTTATACGATCACAAACACTTTCCGTATCATTTTCATTTATCTTGTGATTAATTTTGAAATTTTTACTTTTATACAATGATAGTCTCTTGCGATGCCAATTATTAAAGACACTTATTGTATCATTGACATCTATAACTAGTGGTAAATTTTCATTTTTTCTTCTCAAAATTCTACCGACGGCCTGTTCAACATTACCCTTTGGAGAAGCGAGTATCAAAGTATCTAGTCCGGGATTATCGTAACCCTCTGATGCCATTTGATACGTTGCTATTATAATTCTACAATCATTTGACTTTTTCAAATCGGCGGTTTTCATTCCTCCATAATAAAGACCTACTGAATAATTTTTTAAAGAATTAAATAAAATTTCGCAATGGGCTTTTCGGTCTGATAAAACAAGGATCTTTCTATTTGAAGAGTAACACTGCTTTATCAATTTAACGATATATTCGTTCCTAGACTCTATTTGAGTTATAGAGGTGATGCTAGAAGGAGAGTTAACTTTTCCATTGGGTAAAAATTTAATGGTGTCATCGGGGAAATTTGAGAAATTGTATACATGAATCTCTGGTTCTATTATTAGTAATTGTATATTCACGGCCGCTTTTCCGAGAAACCACTCTAGGGTGTATTCTAAACGATCTGCGCGTTTTAACGTGGCAGTGAGACCGAGATTATATTTTGCCCCTATCTTATAAAATACATTTGAAAAAACTTTTGAACAATAATGATGCGTTTCATCATAAATAGCGAATGAAAATTCTTTGAACGTGTCTTCTGGATAATCTTTCATTGAGATACTCTGGATCATTCCTATGCATATACTTTTAGACGTATCTACATTCTTACCTTGAATTATACCGGGTGAAATATTTAAAAATTTTTGTATCTGTTCTTTCCATTGTTCCATTAATGATTCTTTATTCACTAATATAATTGTTTTAACTCCGAGTAGATTTGCTATATAAAGACTGGCGAATGTTTTACCCCATCCAGTATATAAACAAGCTATACATGAACCATTTTTAATTAATTCGTTGTGAATTTCTAGAATTGCCGCCTTTTGATATTCCCTTGGTTCAAAATTAATTGACATGTCAACTACATTCGTATCATTTAAAATTAATTCGCCTTCGTCATTGAAATAACGAGGAATATACATAAATTTATTAGTGAGTTTATATAACGTATAATTAATGGGTACAGGTGCACCCGGCATAAACGGCGTAACCGTCAGCTCTTTTTTAAGATTAGTTCTTGAAAGGGCGACACGTCTTCCAATGGGCATATTTATTAAAATTTTATCATTTATGTATTTATATTTATTTAAAGAAATAATACATACAATTTAAATGGTAAAACTATACATTACAACAGATCGGACATTTCGTTACGATGTTAGATCTAATAATAAACAATTGTTTGAATTGAACAACACTATAAAGAAGAAGACCAACGATCTAAATATGTACATAGAGGATAATCGTCAGATTTGTAATTCACTTTCTCGAACAAATGGATTTAATAGAATGATATACAACTCATATTCTGAATTATATAAAAAATACACGAATATCATCGGAGAATTTGATAAATGTAGAAATTATTTACTACAAAAGGAAAAAGAATTAGAGGAGAATGTTAATTTATATAATAATCTCGAGGATATTTACAATGAAAAGGTAACAGAATGTGAGAAACTTAAAAACTCAGAAAAAAATATCGCAGATTTAGACACTCCGTCTCTCTAAAATGAATAAACGTATATAAAGAAAAAGATTATAATATCTTATGAGATAAGAATAACAATCATAAAATAATTTTATGGAGGCGTAGCTCAGTTGGTTAGAGCGTCGGTCTTATGAGCCGAATGTCGCGGGTTCGAGCCCCGCCGTCTCCATAAAATTATTACATTTTTTAAAAAGGCTTAAAAAAGTAAAACAGAATTTAGTTAACACAGTCGACAGGAATGGAATGCTCTATTTGCTGCGAAAAATTCAATAATTCTACTCACTTAAAGATTGATTGTAAGGGTTGCGACATTTCCGATTCGGCGTGTAGGACTTGCTGTAAGACTTATATTTTGAATTCAAATAATGATCCAATGTGCATGTTCTGTAAAACTCCATGGGAACGCGAGTTTATGGTAAAGAATTTAACTAAAAAGTTCGTTGAAACAGAACTTAAAAAATATATTGAAGATCTTTTTGTCGAAAGACAAATCTCTCTACTACCCGATACCCAAAAAGAAGCAGTAAAAGAAAAGAAAAGGCGCGAAATAATGATCCTCCTCGATCTCGCACGAAAAGAAAAAGAAAGGCTCAAAAAGTTAATCGGGGAACAGGAACAAACAATACAATCATATCTATTAGAAATAAATAGGATACATTATGGTACATCTACCGAAGACACGTCAACCGTAAACTTCACTGTTAAGTGCTGCGACGAAAAATGTAATGGGTTTTTGGATAATAAGTATCATTGTGGTATATGCGACACGGATTATTGTAGAATGTGTATGGAAATCAAGGATACAGGACACGTTTGTGATGAAGATACTAAGGCTACTGTACAAGCTATTAAAAAGCAGTCAAAACCTTGCCCTGGTTGCGGCGAGATGATATCAAAAATAGACGGCTGCGACCAGATGTGGTGTATTAAATGTCACATCCAATTTTCTTGGAGAACTGGTCAACAAATGCAGGGTTATAATCATAATCCAGAATACTTTCGCTGGCTCCGCGAAACCGGTCAGGAAATACAAAGAAACCCTCGCGCTCCCCCTGCCGGTCAAAATATTTGCGGCGTGCAAGTTGACGCGGTTTATATTACAAGAACCATGGCAAATCTTTATCCTACCGATGCAATCACCCGGCAACGTTTTATTAATGTCTACAGATTTTATCGGCATGTAGAATGGTTAGTAAGTACATTCCCAGCCCGTACAATTTCTGTAGAAAGAACTCTTTTAAATTTAAGGATAAAGTATCTACTGAAAGATATTGGCAAAGAACAATGGAAATACGAAATTCAGAAGACAGATAAACAGGATAAAAAGAATATTATGTATGAAAATATTTGGAGACTTGCTTTTACTGTTTTAGAATCTAACTTCGAAAAATTCGCTATTTATACACAGGAACAGCGAAATAAAAGCGAATATGTAAGTATTTATGAAAGTTGTTTTGAAATTAGAAAATACACTAACAAGTCTTTCATATCAGTATCAGACTCTTTCGGGTCGCAGACTTGTCCAGGTATAACAGATAGTTGGAACGAATCGAGTAATCTAAAATTATATAACAAAAAAAAGGCCGCACGCCCGCCGGCGCCCCCGCGCTTTGATGGAATTTGAGGACAACCATTTCGCAAAAAAAAAACAAATTAATAATTTTTAAAAATGTTTACATATTGTAAATGTTAAATAAAAGAATAAATCTCGCTATAAAATCTGGGGCGAAACTAGTAACTTCATTAGGTTCTTCTTACGGCAGGAAAAAACCTAAGACCAGTTCTAGAACTGGGTCTAATCTTGCATCAAAAGCAATGAAACTTAAGCACAAAGAAGGAATAAGTCTTAAAGAGGCGTGGAAAAAAGTGAAATTTGGTTATAATCCTCCTAACTTAGTCGATTACGAATGGAATTCATCAACTAAACGTTATAATAAAAAATGCGGTCCAAGCAAAGTACGGAATCCTTCTACTGGAAGATGTGTATCAGATGGTCAGGCAAAAAGAGGAAGAGTCCCTAAACCGAGGGTTCAAAAACAAATTAAGGGTTATAAAGTAGAAATAGTTATAAAACCAATAGGTGTCGACGAAAAAGTAGACTTAAAGGGTAAAAATCGAACTCATAATCTCAAGAAACTTGTAGAATATTACGGCCAACCTGGGATGTTACCATCTTTAGAATATGTTTATGATATAGTCAATACAAAAGTCACCAAACGAATAGTTGGAGATGAAGGGAGAATAGTATTTAAGTACAACCATTTAATTGCAGACGAAAATGAAGTGGAAGTTGGTATAGACATGGCTTTATCATTGAGCGATACAGGAAGATATCCGATTACAACTAACGGAGACGGTAGAATTGTAGATACCAGCCCCCCGCTAGACTTTGTTGTACATAATTTAACGCACATGTCACAAAAACGGGGCGCCGAAAAGAAATCGAAGCCATTCTATTAAACTTTCTTAAATACAAAGGAAAAATTTAAAAAACTACATACTTGTTCATTTTTTGTTAAATTAAATTTACAAGTGTCGTATATTTCAGAAAAGTTTTTAATTTCTATTACTTCAAGTCCGTGATTTTTACACTTTTCAATTAAGTGATCTTTATATAGAAAATATTCAATTGAAGCACCCCGATATTCGAAATAAGTCTCTCGGGTTGATTTAGTAGATTTTAATTCAAATGAATACATTCCTGGATCGTGTACTGGTTTTAATTTTAGTGTATCATTTTCAAAGTTTCCATTGTTTATACTTAAAAGACTTGTAATTACATCGCCGTCGGCGGCGGTTCCTATGAAATAGCCATTTATTTTAAGTTTTTTAGAGATCATATTCAGTATTACATCCATATCATTTACGAAGTAATGAAAAGAAAATTGACAAGAGACGATGTCATAAATTTTATTGGTGTCTTTAGAGTTAATTGTACTAAGTACAAAAGGGTCTATTGCCGAAATGTTCCAGAAATAACACTTTGGCATATTAGGAAGATGTTTCATTTGATTGTATCTCTTAATAGCGCCGTCAAAATTATTTTTTTCATATATACTCTTGTTGTCAACATCAAACCCTGTAACATATTTAAGTTTCGCCTTAGACCATTTCATTATATCTCCTCCTCTACCAACTGCAACATCTAAAAGAGAATTTCCATTGGTTTGTCTTTGAGCTTGAATGATAAGTTGCATCTTGATCCAGTTGTGAAATTTGCGCAGCCCTTCTAGAGATTCAGTCATAATTAAATGAGTACAATTTATTAATTATGAATGTACCTATACTTTATATTTTTCTGTAATAAAATTACTTTTTTTTATCAAGGGTCATAATAGCCATGGCTGAATAGTTATGTATATCCATCAACGTGTCTCGCAGAGTTTCATCGTTTACTTCAATTTTAACATCCCTTGATGTAATTTTTGAAAATCTATGAAGCTTATCTCCAATTCTAACCAGAACTCCTACTGTACCGTATGTAGAAAAGGCGTCACCGTAATCTTTATTCTTCTTAGAGAAAAGTTCTAGACATTCTTTTTGAATAGCCTCAAATTGCACTACACTGGTCATTTTGTTATAATATTATAAT
>TARA_B110001450_G_scaffold256961_1_pt1 | contig 35435 bp, 29 predicted proteins | sample TARA_B110001450 | Tara Oceans TARA_B110001450 (sample SAMEA4396538) | marine metagenome | biome: Polar Biome; feature: [SRF] surface water layer (ENVO:00010504); material: water (ENVO:00002006), including particulate matter (ENVO:01000060) such as... | depth 5 m | reverse complement strand
ACATAGCCAAAATAATCATAGTTATCGGGAAGATGAAGATTAACGTTACTGATAAAAACACCGTCATACCTATTACGCCCTGTATCACCGACATAATGGCAAAAATCTTTAATATAGCCTATTAGGACTCTTTGCTACCTATCGTTTTAGTGGTATTTAAAAACCCACTCATGGACGTAAGGCTAACGCTAGAGCTAAAGCTAGAGGTTGAAGTGCCTATACTAAAAAACTTTCAATGTCGACTTGCACGCTTGTGAGGAGCAGTCTATTATATTCCTAAGAAGAAATAAATATTCACTATAGAGAACATTAGCCGTTATCTCTTAACTACAACCATAATGTTCACAAAGGGAGAATAAAAATGTACAAGATGAATAAAAATCGAATCCATTCTTTATTAATGAATGGTATAACTAGCCTAGGTAAAACCCAAGCTTCTACTGTACTTTTAGCTGGACTTTTGGTCGGGAGCGTTGCCGTAACGGATGTGGCTAAAGCTGAGGAATCGGCTATGGATGAAATTATAGTGACTGGTCAATTCAAAGAGCAATCAGTCTTAGATATCCCATCAGCCTTGGATGTAGTTTCTGGGGAGGAAATCCGAGATCAACTGCTAACCACCAGTCATGCCCTGGAACTCTCAACTCCGGGATTGACTTTCCATTCGGTTTCGGGCACGAGTCAAGTGACTTTGCGAGGCGTTGGGACGGGTTATGCCGGGCCGGCTCTTGGAAATAGCGTATCTTTGTATATGGATGATTCGTATATTTCGAACCAAGTGGGTGCTGTTGAGGTATTCTTCGACATGGATCGAGTCGAAATTCTAAAGGGTCCGCAATCGAGTCTGTATGGTCGTAATGCGACTGGTGGAGCTATTCAGTTCTTGACCAATAAACCCAATCTTGATGCTGCTGAAGGTCATGTTGAGATGGGCGTCGCAGAATTGGAAACAACAGAATTCGATGGGGTGATCAACGTGCCCTTGAACGATAAATTTGCCGTCCGGCTAGCTGGGAAAATTTGGGATCGTGCCGAAGGTCACGTGACCAATATTAATACAGGAGACAAGATCACTGGTTACAATAAACATACGCGATTGCGTGGCCAGCTCTTGTACCAGCCGAATGACGATTTCAGCGCGATCTTCAAGTACGAAGATGGTTCATCTCAAGGGGATGAGCCACTTAGAAGGCAGAATGCGATTGGTACTAACTGTGTTTATTGTACAGATGGTGTCGATGGAAGTACGCTAGGCTGGTACGAGACAAACCAAACGCCACTTTCTGTAAGTGATAATAATACTATTAGAGAACAGGGTATGAACCCGATGGGTGGTAACTCTATGCGACGCGATAGCACCCACGAAGCTTTTGCCCTCAGTATGGATTGGGCAATCAATGATGCTTGGACGCTGGTCAGTCGCACGCAACTTCGAGAAGTTGTCTCTATGGGTGGTCAAGATCAAGACGCAAGCCCCATTGATTATCAAAACGCGTTTTCCGCTAAAAGCCCTAATGAGCCTGATGGGATTGTCTATGAATCACTTACTCAGGAGTTGCGTCTTGTGTCTGATTTGGAGGGCCCGTTTAATGTTACAGCAGGGTTTGCCTATGTGAAGGATGACAACCAATTCGCTTTCGGGCTTAGCGGTGATATTTTTAACGCTGCTAAATATAGCGTGACAAACTTCGATGATATAGACTCGATTGCAACGTACGCAGAGGTCTACTACGATATGACTGATAGTTTGACTTTGACTCTCGGTGGTCGATATACGGATGATGAAATAACTCATGGTGTGAAGTACCTGTATCCCGGGCAAGACGTTTCTCACACTGATAAGTTTGATAAATTTACCGGTCGCATGGCGTTAAATTATCGTGCGGACTGGGGTTCTGCCTACGCGAGCTTTAACAGAGGCTTTAAGGCAGGGGGCTACAATAGTCCAAACTTTGGTGCAGTTGAGCGAGTTGAACCTGAAGAAATAGAGACGTTTGAGATTGGTGCAAAATTCATTGTCTCGGATAATCTTAGTATTGATCTTGCTCTGTTCACCTATGATTGGGAAAACCTTCAGATAGCCATAATTGATACCGGATCACTGGGAATCTCTCAGGAAAATGCTGCAGGAGCGACGATAGATGGTTTCGAATCTTCACTCCGTTGGGTGCCTAGCGATATGCTTGAAGTTGGTCTGGGTTATTCATATATAGACGGACAGTATGTAGATTATGGTAACGCATCAGGTTTCATGGCTAGCGCTAAAGTTGATGCCGATGGTGATGGAGTCGCGGATGATCCAACGCTCAGAGGTATGGTAAGAACGAGTTGGAATTTAACAGGCCATAGAACGTCACAAACACCTGAACATTCATTCTCGGCCGATATCAAGGTAAATTTCTCCGTTGCTGCAGAATGGAATGGAAAGTTTGTTGCGTTAGCCGCTTATACGGACGCTTATGACATGATTCCCGGTGGCGGTGGTCCAGAGCTAATGACAATTCAACCAGAGAAGACGGTTGTCAACCTGACCTTGGACTTGTTTAATGAAAACTTAGGGCTTGGGGTGCAATTATTCGTGGATAATGCTACTGATGAGAAATATCTGTTCGAGAGCCAGACTACTAATTATGGTGGTTATCAAGGCGTTGCGTTCCCAAGAGTCTTCGGTGCACGACTCAGAAAAAGCTGGTAAGCGGGACGTTGTGTCTTAGAACGTTTTCTTAGGAGTATTGAGCCCGATCATAAACTGACAGTTTATGATCGGGCTTCTTCATGTCAGTATTTCTTGATAATTGGCATAGAGATAAATTACTGCCTAGGGCGGCCTAGTTATGCAAAATATTTTTACTCATAAATTACCTTCAACTCTAATTATCCTGTTTTCTATGATTCCCACCCTATCCTTGCTATATGCTCACGATGGACTATGTGATGACGAGTCACTGAGGGAGAGTTATTCCGAACCTTCCGTGAATAATATTCCTCGGCGGGTATTTTTCGGTGATCTCCATCTGCATACTAATAATTCTGCTGATGCTTATGCGTTAGATAATGTCAGTTTCACTCCAGCAGACGCCTATCGCTTTGCGCGAGATAGAGTAACCATAAATTTTGAAGGTGAAAATGTTCGTTTACGTCGACCGCTTGATTTCCTAGCCGTCACTGATCACTCTGAGTTTATGGGTGTTTTTGTCCGGTTACTGGATAAGGATCCGACGGTTCTTGGTACCAAAGCGGGCCTAAGTTGGACAAAAAAAATGAAGGTGGAGGGTGTCAGCTCATTTATCTTCAATGCTTTTACCAATTTAGTAGGGTACCAATCTGGAGACAAGATCGCTGAGAGGTTGCCACCCAGTGTAGCCAAATCAGTGTGGCAGAGTGTAGTCCAAACTGCGGATCTCTATGACGATCCCGGTCGCTTTACTACATTTTCCGGTTACGAGTGGTCGAGTATGCCCTCAGGAAGTTCTTTGCATCGTGTAGTACTTTTTAAGGACTCCGCTGATAAAGTGTTGGGCACATTACCTCTTACAACTGAAGATAGTGCAGATCCGCAGGGTTTATGGCGTGCTCTTGAAGCCTATGAGCAAAAATTTGGAGGGGAGGTCATGGCCATTCCTCATAATGGCAACCTCAGTAGAGGTAAAATGTTCAGCACGACCAGGTTGAACGGAAAACCGTTCGATAAAGAATATATTAAGAAACGTGCGAAGTGGGAACCCCTTTACGAAGTCACTCAGACCAAAGGAACAAGTGAGGTTCATCCATTTTTGGCACAAACCGATGAATTCGCTAACTTTGAACTATGGGATGACGGTGGCGGTTCGTCTCCCGTGGAGTCAAGCCCTGAGAGGCTAAGATATGAATACGCGCGCTCGGCACTAGGGGTTGGTATTGAGATCGGACAAAAACTGGGCGTCAATCCCTACAAATTCGGGTTAATTGGTAGCTCCGATATACATACATCATTATCAACCACGGCGGAAGATAATTTCTTTGGTAAGTTTCCTGAATCGGCTCCGAATGAGAAACGATCCTCCAATCATTTGGCAGGCTCCGCCTGGGCTAACTGGCGTCTGTCTTCCTCGGGCTTAACGGCTATTTGGGCGCACGAGAATACGCGAGAGGCCTTGTTTGATGCAATGATGCGCAAGGAGGTTTATGCCACCACAGGCTCTCGCATTAAAGTGCGTTTCTTTGGTGGTTGGGATTTCAACGCAAAGGATGTATCACGCTCTAACTATGCCGATATTGGTTATAAAAAGGGTGTGCCAATGGGAGGTGATCTTAGTAATGGTCCAAAGGATAGAGCGCCCTCTTTCCTGATCATTGCTGCGAAGGATCCTGATGGTGCTAACCTTGATCGTATCCAGATTATTAAGGGATGGATCGATGCCAATGGCCAAAATAAGGAAAAAATATACAACGTCTCCCTATCGGACGGTCGTGAGGTAGATCTCAATACGGGTGAAGTCCCATCTGTAGGTTCAACGGTTAACATAGATGACGCAACTTACAGCAACACTATCGGCTCGGCATACCTGCCCGGTTTCTGGACAGATCCTCACTTCGACTCTAGCCAGCGCGCTTTTTATTATGTGCGAGTTCTTGAAATCCCTGTCCCGCGCTGGACCGCATATGATGCCTCTTATTTTAATATCGGAAGGAACCCCAAGATTCCGATGACCATTCAAGATAGGGCATTTTCGTCGCCCATATGGTACACGCCAATCTAGTGTCCAAGCGCACCACCCATTGTCTAAAAGGGATTATCGCCACTTAGGGTTGCGCTCCACTGCGCCTCTAATTCTATTTCCTAATAGAAATATTAATTCACTATAGAGACTGTCAGACCTGATCTCTTATTTATAACTATAAAGAGCATTATTGGTGGGGTTGGGATATCGCCATGAAAGTAATGATTTCTTCGTCTTAGTGCTCTTTCTTAAGGGTAAGGTAATTATTCTTGCCGATCGAAAATGCTTTAGATTCGCTTTCCGTTATATCTAGATTAAGTTGGATAGATAATCGTACAAAACTCTTGATCTAGCCGTAGGGTTTCTAATGAATTGGTTTATACCTCGTAATCTCATCTAGAGCTACAGAGGGAGAAATCCTGATATTCATAATAGATTTGAGGTTGTTAAACGGACGAGTCTTGATAGCTAATTTTTCGTCTGGGAACAACATGATCACTGCCGAATTGACTTATATTTAATAAATTATATTTCACAAACTACTAGAGTATTCTGATGGTCGTTTCTTGTATGATTCGTCTTTCATGGGGTAGCGTGTGAACGGTGAGATTTGAAACTCGTCCCTGGATTTAGATTTTGGCAACGAACTAGTGTCATGTTTAGTCTGAGCTAACCTAAAACTTATGATTACAAAGTGTGTGAAAGTTTTTGACTGAAAGCTGGTGATTCAGGGTAATCGTAAGCTTTTTCGTCGCGTTGATGCTCTCTTCCATTAATTGTATTTAATCAGTTGGAGCTCTTTATTTTCCTCTAAATTGCGGTTCTCGCTTTTCTATAAAAGCAAGAGTAGCCTCGCGAGAGTCACCACTCAGCATAGTTATATTCTGCAGGCTGGCTTCATAGCTGATGGCGTCCCCTAGAGTGAGTTCCATTGATTTATTCAATGACTGCTTAGCATAGCGAATTGCTATTGGAGCTTTTGCTACTAGTAAATCGGCCCACTGTTGCGTTTTGGTAACAAGTTCGTCTTTTGGAATTCTTCGGTTTGCTAAGCCCATTCTTGCACAATCATCTGCATAAATTTTCTCGCCACTGACAATGATTTCCAATGCCTTTTTTCTGCCAATTTGATTTACCAAGTGCCAGCTTAATCCTCCGTCGGGTATCAAGCCAAGGTCAACGAAGGGGTATTTGATATAAGCATCATCAGACATAAATAAAAAGTCTGCCGACATGGCAAGAGCGCTAGCTACACCAATTGCGTAGGCATGGACCATGCAAATAACTGGTTTAACTGAATTAAACACTGATAACAACATAGGTTTGTAGATTGTCTCAAGAACTTCTTCAGAGGGATTAGGTATTTCCGCTTTCAAGTCCCCACCTGCACTAAAGCATCCCCCTTTACCGTGTATAACGATTACATGTACATGTTTATTTTCTATAGCTTGTTGCATAGCATCAGTAATTTCAAGACACATATCTTTATTAATGGCATTCCTAGCTTCCTTTCTATTTAGACCAATCCAGCAGAGAGAATTCTCTATTTCAACTTTAATTGTTTCATAGATCATGACTGGATATCTCTGAATTCGAGATTTTCACAAAACGTTTCAAGGCCTAGAATCGACTCTGCTACCGATTTTTTGTAGGTATTTACGCAGCGCAGTTTTAGGAATTGCCAAACTTCATTTGTATTGCGTTTAAGTACGGCTTCATACAAGCCACCTATCTGATTGTCGGCGCCAACCAGATAGGCTACTAAATAGGCGGTCAAGAACTTCCCGCTATGATCAAACGTTATTGGCTTTGGAATAATGTTGTGCTTGTTTTTTGGCAAAGCATTAGGGGTTGACTCATCATAATACTTCGCAATGCTATCACGACCTATAATAGTGCCATCATAATTAACACCACCGTAGTTCTCATAGCCAGTGATTTCTAGAATAGCACTGCTTGTAAATAGTGCTGAGACGTCACCCCATAGAGCTAAGTCCATTTTAAGTGAATATTCTGAAAATACATTATGTATACTTTCGATAGACTCAATTTTCATGACTCTACGTTTAAGAGCCTTAATTTCATAGTCTAATCTTTTATCATCTAACATAAAGTACCTCTGTTGAATTTTGCATAACTTTTTAATAGAACACTTTTCTGGCAGCGTGATGAAAGAGCCTTGGTTCTTTATTCGGCCAAAAAACCGCCATCGACAACCAACGTTGTACCGGTAACAAAAGAAGCCATTTCAGAGGCCATAAATGCAACAGGCCCGACAATTTCCTCAGGGTCACCGAAGCGACCAAGAAGGACTCTGCTAGTGTAGTAGTTTTCTTTGCTTTTGTTGGCAAGTGTTGAAGCTGTCATCGGAGTGGAAAATGGACCGGGTGCAACAGCATTAACTCGAACCTCGTCTTCTGCCATTGTTGCGGCCATTGCCCTAGTCATTGCAACGACAGCGGCTTTAGATGCTGAATATCCGGGAAAGGTCTTTGCTGAAACAAATGCAGTGATGGATGTCATATTGATTATATTGCCTTTTGTTGAGCGTAGTTGATTTGCAAATGCGATGGCCATGTTGAAGGCGCCCGTGGCATTTACGTCAATACAATCTTGCCATGCTTGGCATGCATCCTCATCCTCAATTGAGTTACGTCTAATGATTCCGGCATTATTTATTAGTACATCAATTGCCCTGAGATCCGTAGAAATTTTAGCGGCAACTTCCTTGCATGCAATGGAATTAGTAATATCCAACTGATAGGACCATGCATTACCACCATTTTCACAAATTTTGGTCGCAGTTGTGGAGGCAGAGTCAATGTTTATATCTAAGGCTATAATCTTTGCACCGTAATCAGCGAGACCATGGGCTAGGGCTTTGCCATTGCCACTGCCTGCGCCAGTTACGGCAATTAAACGATTATTAAGTAACTTCACTTCTATCTCCTTAATGAGGATGTTGGAATAGCTGATCAACAGCCGATATTTAAATGTTATATTCTTGTCTGAGCAGGCGTTTAAGTACTTTTCCTGAAGGATTCCGAGGAAGTCTCTTTTTTATGAGGAAGTCCTTAGGTACTTTAAAAGAAGCTAAGTTTTTAATGCAATGCGCTTTGAGTGAATCAAGGTCAATTGATTTCCCGTCTGTATAGACAATTGCGGCTACTGGAATTTCTCCCCATTTTGGGTCTTTAACACCGAATACAGCAACTTCACTGATTTGAGGCATCTCTATAATCACTCTTTCTACTTCTTGTGAGGAGATGTTTTCTCCGCCGGAGATAATCATATCCTTAATGCGATCGGTGAGGAATAAGAAACCTTCATTGTCGAGATAGCCAGCGTCACCCGTGCGGAAAACGTCTTTGTAAAAACTATTCTGAGTTTTTTCCGGGTCTTGCCAGTAGCCGTCAAATATTTTCGGGCCACGCAAACAAATCTCGCCCTCAACTCCGGGGTCTAAAATATTGCCTTTTTTGTCTCGGATCTGGACTTCAACATGTGGCGTGGGACGTCCAACCGATCCAATTTTTTCGAATTCTCGGCCGGGGTCCATAAATGTGTCTCCACCACAAGACTCGGTTAAACCGTAGGCATCGATATAGCGAGCATTTTTAAACAAGCTCGAAAACTCGTGTATACGTTTTTCTGGGGTTCGTTCTCCTCCGCCGATAATCCAGTTCATTGAAGTTAAATCAAAATTCTGATTTTCCGTAAATGATAATAATGAACTAGTCATAACCGGGGCTAGCCACGCACAGTTTAATTTCTCTGATTGGATAAGAGAAAGGCACGCTTTTGTATCAAACTCCCTCATAATCGCTAACATCCCGCCGCGTAGGAGTACACCTATCCCTGGGAGGTCGAAAGCGCCAACATGATAAAGTGGGCCTGCAATCAGCAATCTATTGTTATTGTTCAAATTAAGAGCTATTGATTGGTCCATGCATTTCCAGTGGAAATTTCTATAGCTATGCATCACTCCTTTTGGTCGAGATGTTGTGCCTGATGTATACATGAGCCTGAACAATTCATCTGTGGAGCGGGGCCTCGTAGCGACTGGATGATAATTACTTACAAGACAGCTGGTATTTAATTGGGTTTTAGTATCCAGTAACACTGAGTTGCACGATATATCTTCATCATAGAGTTCTATATCAGCAAAGAGCAATTTGGCAGATGAGTCACTGCATATATAGTTAACTTCGTCGGTGGCCAAACGGTAATTAATAGGTAAAAAAATAGCACCCACGTAGCTGACGGCAAACGCAATTTCAATGAAGGCGCTGCTGTTTTTCATTAATACTGCGACAACATCACCTTCTTCAATTCCCGCCTGAACAAGGTAGGCTGCCATTCGTTGAATTCTTTTCCACAACTCTTTATAAGTAACAGAGTGTCCGAGATAGGATAGTGCAACCTTATTAGGTTCTCGAATCCCATGAAAACGGATGGAACAGGATATATTAACCATCGATGACTTAACCCTTTCTGTTGGGAATGACTCTAACTTTTATTAAAAATCTCCAGATATGACTTGGATTCAATCACCTTTGCCTGCATTGGTAGTATTTTTTCAAGCAGGACTTTTTGAACTTCAGCATCTCCATCGAAACAATAATCCTCAAGCACAAATATTTTATAATCGAGGTCTGCTGCTTGGCGCACAGTGGAAAGCACTACACCGCTAGTTGTGATGCCAATCAATATAATCGTGGAGATATCTTGAGATCTTAGTAGTAATTGTAACTCTGTACCTTCAAAGGCACTGACCCGATGTTTTAGTACTATCTGATCATCTTCTAGAGGTGCGATAATAGATGGAATGGCAGACCCGGCATCATTTAATGAAAACCTTCCGCCGTTGCGAACGGATGAAAAAATAATATTGTGTTCTGATACTTCGGGATAGTTTTTGCGAAAGCCAACCCTCACGTAAATGATTTGAATATCATTTCTCCGAGTTTCTTCAAGTACATTGCTTAGGTTGGCAAGATACTCATTCTTATTGGGGACGTAGTTATTAATTAATATTTCTTGATGATCCATCACTAGAAGAGCGGTTTTTTGACAGTCTAAATCTTGTTTAATATCTAGCACTCAAATACCTCGGTCGTTCCCTTGAAGCCTTTAAAGCTTCAGTTATTCGGGCTGGATTTCACCCTCTTATACGTTCCCTATTATGAAGAATTATTCTTTATTCTGCAAGATTGTTAGGGATGCATTTTAGGCTGTTCATCAGCTGTTATGCAGAAATTATCATGATAAGTATTAGCTATGAGTGAGATTTGGTTTATCAGTTTTGCGTATTGTCGGAGGGGAATTAGCGACATCCAGGATATTGCTACAAATGACATATCTCAGAAATTGTAGGCTGTGATGAAAAACTGTTTAAACCTACAAGCAGTCAAGATGTTCATCTATAGTTAATTCTGGGTCACTTGATCTGCATTAAGCGCCCATCGAAAGTTATGTGGTCGAATACAGGTTACCAAAGGCTCAGTCGATGGTTGATTTTGAAGTTATGTATCAGGCTTATGCAAGTGCGAAAATTCCCATTTTTCACGTTTCTCGTGCAGTGGCACGTCGTTTGGGTCAAAAGTAGTTCCGCAGTATTCTTAAAAAAGCTCAGGTTTAGTTCGAGAGCTGTATTTTCGGTTTTGCTAACTTTTTAAAGATCATGATTGGTATTACGGATGCTCTGAACTAAACCATATGAGTACCAATGTGCTTGGCTGTTTTTGACTTTAAGCTAGTAATCCAGAGTAGTCGTAAGCCGTTCCACAGCATTAATGTACTCTTCCATTAGTTGCATTACGACTTGTCGCACAGAAAGTTCATCCTTCAATTGCCCAATCACTTGACCCGCAGGATAGCTCACCATGTGCTCGATTGAATAATGTTCGAAACGTGCTGCTGCATCGCTGGTTAGTAAATACTGTAATGGATATGGGAGAGGAGATGGTGCTCCGTCAGTCTCCCATGCTTCAGTAAATCCACTCTTCAACATTCTGACGGGTTTTCCAGTCATACATCGAGATCTTATAGTATCTTTTGATGAGCTCGCTAAAATTTTTCTCCGCTGGATAGGGCTTAGCTCGCTCTGAATAGTTGGTAACCAAATGGAACCAGCCCATACGCCCTGTGCTCCTAGTGCGATAGCTGCGGCTATCTGCTCACCAGATCCTATACCACCAGCGGCCAATACAGGCATTGGAGAGACTTCTTTGACAATCTGAGGCGTTAGTACCAAAGTTGATACGTCACCGGTGTGTCCTGCAGCTTCAGAACCCACTGCAATAACAATATCGCAGCCAGCTGCTTTATGCCTAGTTGCATGCTTCGTTTCGCCAGCCATTGCGGCAATCAGTAGATTGTGTTTGCGGCATAGGTCTATGACTTCGGGAGGTGGTGTGCCGAGGGCGTTAACATACAATGAGATCTTGTCATGATTTTCCAGAGTTGTACGGAGCATCTCAAATGGTCGATCTCCGATGGTTGCGCCATCTTCAGCGCTAGTGAGATGTCCTTGATAGTCAGACGGCAACTCTGGCGCGTCGGACTCGTTTAGGAGATCAGTCATGAATTCTCGGTGCGCACTAGGGATCATGGCCTTCAACTTTTCTGTGTCGTTACCTTGGATACGTTTGGCCGGTATCAGAAAGTCAATGCCGTATTTGTAGTCACCGATATGACTATCAATCCAGTTAAGTTCTTCCTCTAATCTTTCAGGAGTAAACCCTGCCGCGCCCAGAACTCCAAAACCTCCACTCTTGCATACCTGTACTACAACATCACGACAATGTGAGAATGCAAAAACTGGAATATCAATTTGTAATATTTCGCAAACTTTTGTTTTCATATGTTGGTTCCTCGTTATTTGATACCGATCTGTTATTTAAACCAACTTTTCCCGTCGGATGCTAAAAGAGCTGTCGCCTCTGAACCACGTGTCATCTGTTATACCTTGTTCCCGAAGTAAATGTTTTCGAATTTTCTGAGTTGGTGTTTTTGGTAGATTGGCCATCACACGAATGTAGCTGGGTAACATGAAGTACGGCATTCTCTTTTCCAAGTAGTGAAATAGTTCAGCAGGATCAATTTGACAATCGTCTGCTGCTGAGACGATGATCATCACTTCATCTTCAGAAAATTCACTTGGGACTGGGATTGCGGCTACGTCAACTACAGTTGGATATGTAGAAACCTCTGACTCGACTTCAAACGATGAAATATTTTCACCGCGTCGTCGTATAGAATCTTTAACGCGATCTACAAAAAAGAAATTGTTATCTTCGTCATAACGAAATGCATCGCCGGTATGGAACCAACCGTTGCGCCATGCGCGCGCTGTTGCCTCGGGATTTTTGTAATAGCCGCTGTTCATTGACCATGCCCGATCAGTTCGTATTATCAGTTCGCCAATCTGGCCGGGAGGTAAGGTCTGGTCGAATTCATCGACAACACGTACCTCTACTCCTGGTCTGGGTTTTCCACAGGTGCCAATAACTTTGGGATTGAAATCGGAGACAATTGGCGTACATATTTCGGTCATGTTAAACGCCGTACGTATTTTTAATTCATGACGTTTGGCAAGAGCAGCAGCATCTTCGTTCCATGGCACGGTTATGACATGGCGAAGTGGATGTGCTTTATCATCGAGTGAAGGAGGTTGTTTTAGCAGAAAAGCCGTCATTGCCCCCAAAAGACATACGGTCGTAATCTTGTATTGATTTATGACAGGCCAGAATTTATCAGTGCTAAAGCCGTCGACAATAACACAAGATGCACCGACTGTGACTGTAATTGCGACTAGAACAGTTCCACTGACATGAAAAAGTGGCAGGTTAACTAGCAGGCGATCTGATTGATTGATATAGCTATGAGCCTCTGCACCGGTAGCATAAGTCTGAACGTAAGACGATATAACCGCTTTTGACGGCCCTGTAGTGCCTGATGTAAAGATAATGTACATAGGGTCCCAAGGTTGAATTTGTCCAACAAGCTCTGTTTCATTTTCTTCCATATCAGTCGGGCCAAAAATACGGCTCGCGCAGTGGGTGCGAACATTTGTAAGGTCCGGGTCTCCATCTATAACAACAACGTCACTCAACATTAAGCCAAGGTCGATATCATTGAGGCGAGAAACGAGATTCCCGTGACAGATCATAAGTTTCGCATCCGACAGATGTATCAGGTTTTGCAATATAGTGCCTTTGTAGGCAGTGTTCATTGGTACGAATACTGCCCCAATGTAATTTAGTGCAAACCATGTCTGGAGAGCTTCGGGACCATTCGGTTGCCAAGAGAGAACGTGGTCCCCCGACGTTACCCCCATAGCTACCAGTCTGGATGCTGTTCGTCTCGTTACTATCAATACTTCTGACCATGTCCATGAAGATCCGTCGCCAAAAATAAACGCTATTTGATTGGGTTTATTACTTGCCCATTTCTCGAGTAATGGAGCCATTACACATTCTTCGGGTGCTGGAATATCAGATATGGAACTCATTAGACTACTCCGTACATTTTCGTTAAATTCAAATAACAGTCCAGATAGGGGTTGCTTCGCTGGCTCCTTCAGTTAGGAAGCTCATCTGGACCTGCTGGCCAATTGAGATACTTTCCGGATTGGACCCGACAAGCCTAAGACCAAGATTTGGTCCTTCATGTAGGGTAACTTCTGCCACGACGTAAGGTAATAATTCCTTGAATCCAGGGTGACTAGTTTCGGTTACTATTGAAAAACTATTAATTCTCCCTAGTCCTTCACTAGCAATCCATTCTGTAGGGTTTAAGCAATAGGAGCAAAATTGATAGCCGGTAAGATTGAATTGATGACACTCCAGACAGCGTTGCAACATCAGCTTTCCACTTTTCGCTCCATCGAAAAAAATAGAGGTTCCTGCTGTTCTAATTGGAGTTGGTCTGGTTTCACTTTGAATAATATCTTGCCCCTCCATTCAGTTTTTATATAGTAGAACTAAGGACTAAACTGGCGTGGTATTGGAGTACACCGCCATTGCCACTTACAAGTGTGAGTTCGTGTTTGTCGACTTGTCTTTCTCCTGCTTGTCCTCGGGCCTGGATAATCGCTTCTGAGATAGGTGTCATGCCCCACATATAATAACTTGATAGTTGACCTCCGCCGGTGTTTGTCGGTAGGTCACCTTTTGGCCCCAGTCGTCCTCCCGAAAATGCCGTTCCGCCCTCACCTTTGTTGCAGTAGCCATAGTCCTCTAACGTAATGAGAGTGGTATAAGTAAAGCAGTCGTAAATTTGCCGTATGTCGATATCGCCAAGAGTTACCCCGGCCATTTCCATTGCTAAACGCCCAGATATTGCGGCTCCTGTATTGATTGTGCGATCCTCACGATTTCCGGGATGCCCCTGTCCCCATCCAATTATGTTTACCGATGGCTGTTTCAAATCTTTTGCGCGCTCAGCACTAGTAACGATAACAGCAATGCCACCGTTTGAGACAAGACAGCAGTCTAGCAATCGAAGAGGATCAGCAATCATTTTTGAATTTTGATGGTCTTCAACAGTAATCGGTTCCCGCTTTTGAGCGCGAGGGTTCATCATTGCCCAGCCCCTCGCATCAACAGCTATATGAGCAAGCTGTTCGCTAGTCGTGTTGTAACGATCCATATATTTGCGTGCAGCCATTGCAAACGAGGTTGCAGCATTGAGTATTCCTGAGGCACCATTTAAGCTCTCGATTCCGGTACCCACATTTATAGCGGTTCCGTAGCTGTTGGTAGGGTTCTTTTTTAGTGGAGCATCGGCAAAGACACAGACTACCGCATCTGTTTGACCGGTCGAGCAAGTCATTGCAGCGTACTGTAACATCGTCGCTGCGGTGGCGCCGTAGGAATTCATTTCATTGACAAGCTTTAGGTCAGTTAGCCCCAATGCATTCTGTAAGTGCATGCTGACTGCATCTGGCATCTTGAGGTAAGAGCATAAACCGCCACTGATGAGTAAACCATCGATATCGTCCTTGGCAATTCCGCAATCTTTCAAAGCTAGACCAACTGCTTCAACAGCAAAGTCAATGGGACTTCGCCCATAAATACGCCCCATTTCTGTTATCCCGAGACCAGCGATTACTGCGTTTGACTTAAAGCGTTGATGTTGTCTACTACTCCGCATGATTATGAATCAGTCCAGTTTGGTTTACGTTTTTCGGCAAACGCGCGAGCGCCTTCTGCGGCATCTTCCGTTAGCAATATTTTACTCACATATTCATTATTCAAATCGCGAGCTGTGGGAGGAAAATCCAATGGTGCATCGAGACCTCGATAAAAAACATCTTTACTCATTCGAACAGCGACGGGGGAGTTGGCTGCAATCTTTTTAGCTATCTGTATAGCTTTTTCCAATACTTGACCCGAAGGCACAACAATATTGACTAAACCCCATTCTGCCGCCTCTTGCGAGCTTATTTTTTTACCTTCAAAAATCATTCTAGCTGCAATCTTGGTTGGAATTTGTCTCGATAGACGCAAAATACCACCGGCGCCAGCAATTAATCCACGCGTGACCTCAGGTAAGCCAAATGAAGCCGATTCAGAGGCCACCACTATATCTGCAGCGAGAGCTATTTCGGTTCCACCTCCCAAAGCGAAACCGTTTACGGCAGCGATAATAGGCTTATCTATGTAATGGTTGCATATTCCTGCAAATCCCCATCTACCAACTTGTTCGCCAGAACCGAATTCTCCGGCAGCAACAGCTTTTAAGTCCGCTCCGGCACAAAAAGAAGTTGATCCCGCTCCAGTAATTATTACGACTCGAATGTTAGTATCTTTGGCGATAAACTCGAGTGCTCGACCGGCTTCTTCACAAAGCTGACTATTGACGGCGTTAAGCACTTCGGGGCGATTTAAAGTTATCACTGCAATATGATCATATGTCTGAAAAAGTATTGTCTCAAAGCTTATGTCAGATCCCATGTTGCACTCCTTTATGTCGAATAATTACAATATGCTCCTTGGTTTTTTAGCAGTTTCAGTTACGAAACTAAAGTCTCATAATATTCTCCATAATAAATATCTTTTCCCTATTGTGCAATTTTTGGCCTGTGTGTCCCTAAAATACTTAGACCAATTCAAGAGTAAGAAGCCTAGATAGAGTTAAATTACGGATCATATTATTATCTTGGGGCGAGGGTTAGTTGATGGGTAGATTCTAGAGATCGTTAAGCTTGCTAATTTACGTCTGTTTGTGAGTTATTATTCAAAATATGAGTGGGATTCTTTAAATTTTTGTTTCATATGATTTCCTACAGCGATGATCTTAGCCATACTTGCTAAGTCACTATGCACTGCCAGCCAAATGTCTCTCTTAAATAATAATTCATCAGGAAGTATGCGTACCAGACTTGGTTCTGTTTTGGCTGCAAATGCTGCACAGCAACAAACGCCTCCTCCAGATGCCGTAGCCTTCAACTGTGAAATAATACTTGAGCAGGAAATTTTGGCTCTATAACTCGCGTTGAGTTCAGCCAAAACATTATTGAGAGCTGGACCAAAGTCGAAATCTTCCAAACCGGTGATGAAGTCGTGCGAGCCTAAATCTCTGCTCGTTTCGATTTTAGCAGTATTTGCCAAGTATGCCTCTGATGCATATAAACGTAGCGTGACCTCCGTCAGTTTTTCTGCAATGATTTTCTTTTCAACGGGACGACCAATGGTAATAGCCATGTCTGATTCCCTGTGAGACAGCTTGGACTGTTGGTGTGGAATGATCAACTCGATATTAAGTTCTGGATATAGTTTTCGAATTCCAGGAAGCATTGGTGCTAAAAAGAAAGTGGCAATCCCGTCGGGTGCGGATACTCTAACGGTACCCGAGATCTCAAAATCCTTTCCTACAATCTGGCTCCGTGCTTGGATAGTTTGTTGTTCAACAACTTCGGCAGCTTTTAACAGAATTTCTCCTTCTTCTGTCAGCTTATAGATGCCTTCGTTTTTGCTAAATAACTTGGTATTGAAATCCTCTTCGAGCATTATTAGTTTTCGACGAACAGTGTTGTGATCAACTCGCAACAAAGAGGCCGCGGATGACGGGGTTTCGCAGCGAGCTATTGCTAAGAAAAACCTCAAATTGTCCCAATTAAAACCTTTCACTTGTCAATTACCATGCTAGAGCAACTTATCCTTGGAAAATATAGTGCTATCGGAGCGTCAAAAACGACGTTACCCATATCTTGAGTCTAGCAGAAGGGTAGATAGCACTCAAATACCGCTGGACTTACCACTTCAAGCAAGCGAGTATCCCATGAATAGCGAGATTGGAGTCATTATATCTTAAACTATTAGCCCCTTTTGCTTATAATTGCAGGGCCCAGAAAGTAACTAGTTAGATCAAACTCTGGAGTTAACAGCATCCTTAAATAGTCTTAGAGCATCTATGCGGTCATCCATATTTTTGAAATCACTACGTCCATTAAGTGTTTCCATTTGGGCACCTGGCAACCTATCTTTGTAGCTATCTGATTCTGTGTTAAATGTGACATGTGTTGCTCCAAGGCGCTCCCACATATCTAACGACTCAGCGCATTGCTCTGGGCTTCGTCCCCACATTCTTATAATGCCTTCGATACCTACCGAGCCAACAGATCGTCCTTCTTCCTCAACGAAACTATGTAGTCGCTCGATGTGTGCTTTGAGCTGAGTTTCATCAAGGTAGGATGGTGCATACCAGCCATCGGCAAGTTTTGCGATTCTTTTAAGAACTGGATCGGCGGCACCACCCAGCCAGACAGGAATTGGTTTCTGAATGGGAAGAGGGTTAATGCCTACCCCTTTAAGGGTGTGCCATTTGCCTTCAAAAGAGATACATTTATTTGTCCATAATGCTCGCATCACTTCTATCTGTTCTGCAGACCTTTTTCCTCGGTCGTTAAAGTTCATTCCTAAAGCCTGATATTCGACATCATTCCAGCCGATTCCAAGCCCTAAGCGCAAACGTCCTTCGGATAATATATCGAGTTCAGCGGCTTGTTTGGCCAGTAATACTGTTTGCCTTTGTGGTGATATTATTACTCCAGTGGCAAGTTCAATGGTTTTTGTGACTGCTGCAATAAAACCATACAGAACCAAGGGCTCATGAAAAGCATCATCTAAGGTGTAGATGGGAGGGTTTCCCATGAATGGTTTCCAATCTGGACGAATAGATAAGTCGGCGCCAATGACATGATCGTATAGCATTAGATAGTCATAATCTAAATCCTCTGCAGCTTGCACAAAAGCGGTAATGGATGCTAGATCGTTACCAATTTCTATATTCGGAATTGTAACTCCCAATTTCATTACTCATTGTCTCCCAATTTATTAACGAGTTGACTGTGAAAATTAATTTCGTGAACTGTTTATTAGATTCATCAGCTGTTATGCAGAAATTATCATGATAAGTATTAGCTATGAGTGAGATTTGGTTTATCAGTTTTGCGTATTGCCGGAGGGGATTTAGCGACATCCAGGATATTGCTACAAATGTCATAACTGAGAAATTAAATCGCAGGTTTGCCCTATTGTTAGCCTTTTACACCCTTGTTAGCATCAGCACTGTTCCTAGTATATTTGTCACACGTCAACGGCGGTGTTTTACAACGATTGGAGTTAACGGAGAAAATCATGAAGTTTGGTCTTTTTTTTGAGATGACAACACCCAGGCCATGGGGTCGAGATTCAGAGAAGAAAAAGTTGGAGGAAACTTTGGAGCAAATTGTACTGGGTGATGAATTAGGGTTTGACCATGTGTGGATAACTGAACATCATTTTATGGAAGAGTATTGCCATGCATCTGCACCGGAGGTCGTTCTCTCGGCTGCAGCTCAAATCACAAAAAATATCCGCATTGGCCATGGTGTTCGGCACGCGCCCCCTAAATACAATCACCCTGTGCGGACTGCTGAGATGGCCGGCACATTGGATTTGGTATCCAATGGTCGGGTAGATATGGGCTTTGGAAGTTCTGGTTCGGAATGTGAGCTAGGAGGGTTCAATATATCCAATGACCAAAAACATGAAATGTCATATGAGGCAATTGAACAAATTGCAAATATGATGGCGATGGAACCCTATCCCGGTTTCAAGGGTAAGCACTTTTCAATGCCTGCGAGAAATATCGTACCCAAGCCTCTACAGAAACCACATCCACCTTTTTGGCTCGCGTGCTCAGCGCGTCCAACGATTTTAGAAGCAGCTAAAAAAGGTATGGGAGCTTTATGTTTCTCGTTTCTTGAGGCGTCGGAAGCTAAAGAATGGATTGATGAATATTACGATCTCTTTAAAAATGAGTGCAAACCGATAGGACATACTGTCAACCCCAATTTTAGTCTGTTTACTGGTTTTGGAGTACATAAAGATGAGAATATTGCAGCGGATCGTTTTTTGGAAGGTTTACGTTTTTTCCAATGGTCTTTAAATCACTATTATCGAGGTGGTGCCCATAAACCTGGTCGCGTTGACCTTTGGAAGAGTTTCAAGGCTGACCATGAGGAGTTGAAAAGAACAGAAAATGATCAGTTTTTACAGCGGCAAATAGCAACTAGTCGTAGCGGTGTAGGGTCTGTCGACAATGTGCGTAACAGGCTGCGCGATTTGCGAGATGCTGGAGTTGATGAGGTAACATTTATCATGCAAATGGGCGACAACAAGCATGAGCATATTTGTGAATCGATGGAGCTATTTGCTAAGGAAATATTACCCGAATTTAAGGATGAACATGAAGCCCTGGAAGCAAAGAAACAAGCGGAGCTGGAGCCTTATATCGATATGGCATTTGATCGCATTGGAGGAAGAAAAGAAACGCACGTACCTGATGAGGAGATAGACGATATGTTTGCGGTAAATTATATCGCGAAATACAGTAAAGAAGACGGAGCATTAGGTTCCAAATGACATATCTCAGAAATTGTAGGCTGTGTTGAAAACTGTTTAAACTGGGAAGAGAATTAGTATTGGTGGATCTACAAAGAACTCAGAATTAATATGTTAGCGCGGTTCCCTCACTCTTGCAGTTATAAAAAAATTGGGGGATGAGCAATATGGTTTCCAGTAATGACGCTACACTTAATAACAAACTATCTAGTGTGACCAATTATGATGTCGCTGTGGTAGGTGCCGGTTTTGCCGGTTTATATATGTTATACCGTTTGCGGGATAAGGGGCTTTCAATCCGTGTTTACGATGCAGCTGATGGTGTTGGTGGTACCTGGTTTTGGAATCGGTACCCAGGCGCAAGATGCGACGTAGAAAGCCTTGAATATTCATATCAATTCTCTGCTGATTTGCAACAAGAGTGGGAATGGACTGAGCGATATGCGGCCCAACCAGAGATTTTGAGTTATATCCAACATGTCGCTGATCGATTCGACCTATTGCGTGATATTAAACTGAATACACGTGTTTTAGCAGCTCAGTTTGATACTAATAAAGAATACTGGGATATTGAAACGGACGAAGAGGGGAGTGTTTCCGCAAAATACTTTATTCTTGCGACAGGACCTCTATCTTCCCCTTTTATCCCAGATATACTTGGAAGAGATAGGTTCATTGGAGACCAAATTCATACTGGTCGATGGCCGAAAAATCATATCGACTTTTCTGGCAAAAAAATTGGCGTAATAGGCACAGGATCATCGGCTGTCCAGTGCATACCAATTATTGCAGAACAGGCTGACCAATTAACTGTATTTCAGCGCACAGCAAACTACACTGTGCCTGCGGGTAACCGATCACTGGACCCAGAGTTACAGACTGCAATAAAAGCTGACTATACTGGATTTCGGCGTAGAAACGATAAAACACTGGGTGGCTTTGGTTCTGTCTATCCTACTTATGATGAGTCGGCACTTGACGCGTCTGATGAGCAGAGACAACAGCGGTATGAGAATCGTTGGAGCACAGTGGGTGGCTTACTTTATCTTGGCGCATACGACGATCTGTTGACTAATAATGAAGCTAATCAAACGGCAGCTGAGTTTGTTAGACAAAAAATCCGGGATATAGTCAATGATCCTGCTGTTGCGGAAACTTTAACGCCCCATTCTTTGATTGGCTGCAAGCGGATTTGTTGCGGAACTAACTATTATGAAACCTACAATCGCAATAATGTAAGACTGGTCGATATCTCTAAGTCAGGCATCGAAGAGATCACTGAACAGGGTCTTAGAACAAGCGATGAAGAGTTTGACCTTGATTACATCATTTTCGCAACGGGGTTTGATGCGATGACAGGTGCAATATTGAACATTGATATTCGGGGTAGATCAGGACAGAGTCTTGAGGAAAAGTGGTCTGATGGTCCAGTTAATTATTTAGGTGCGGGTACATCAGGGTTTCCGAATATGTTTACTGTTGTTGGGCCTGGGAATCCCTCGGTGCTTACAAATTTAGTTTGCACAATTGAACACCATGTTGAGTGGATAGTGGAATGTATCAGTTATTTGCGTGTTAATGCTATTTCAATGATAGAGGTGACTCCAGAGGCAGAGGAAAGCTGGGTCTTACATGTAAATGAGCTTGCTGAAAATACAATATTTCCTCGGTGCAACTCATGGTATGTCGGAGCAAATATTCCCGGTAAACCTAGGGTCTTTATGCCTTATCTCGGATTGCCTAGCTATAAAGAGAGATGTGCAGAGATTGCTCAAAATGGATACATCGGCTTTACATTAAGTTGATTGCTATTCTCAATAGCTTTTGAATTTTACCATTCATCAGACATTTAACTTATTAAATATGTGTCAGGGATCTATAAATGGCTATTCCAGAAAATTTAACTACGGTTGACCTATGCCTTAATATTCCAGGAGAAGACAACAGCCAGTGGTTTGAATTCATTAGGCCGCTACTTATGGACAAGGAAAGTCGTGATTCATTTAAAATGCCAGCTCAGTATATGTTTAAAAATATACCTAATATATCTGGTGAGGAAGACTTTATAGCTTTTACCGTTGCGGAAATGGATAAGTATAACATCGGTAAAGCGATGCTTGATGTTGATGAAGATAACGAAGTTAGCAAAAAGGCCTTGGAGAGATTTCCTGACCGCTTTTTTAGCTCATTATCAGTTGATCCCAATCGCGGTATGGACGAGGTTAGGAAAATTGTTCGACTGTATAAAAAGTTCAATCTTAAGGCAGTTACCGGCTTTCCTGCAGGTACATGCCCACAAGTTCCGATTAACGACAAAAAATGGTATCCGATTTATGCGAAGTTGGTTGAGCTTGATTTGCCTTTTTGTGTATGCGTCGGCGTTCCAGGACCGCGACTGCCATTTGAGTGTCAAAAAGTCGAGCTGCTGGATGAAGTTTGTTGGTTTTTCCCAGAACTAAAGGTAGTCATGCGGCATGGGGCCGAGCCCTGGGTTCAGATGGCCTGTAAGTTAATGCTTAAGTATCCTAATTTATATTATTCGACTAGCGCATTTGCGCCTTCTCATTATCCAGAAGATATTATCCAGTTTGCGAACAAACGGGGAGCGGAGAAAATTATGTATGCTGGTTACTTCCCTATGGGTTTATCGTTGGAGCGTATATTTAAGGAGCTTCAAAATGTGCCATTTAAAGATCACGTGTGGGCCAAGTTTTTAGGCGAGAATGCTATACGTGTCTTCAAGCTGGATGTATAGAGATGGCAGATAAAAAAGGACAATTAGTAATTAATATCATAGTGTTACTTTTTTTCCTTTTGGTTGCTGCTTGGAACAGTTATAGGCCATTGAGTTCTGTTGATGTTAAAACAAATAATGTGTTTGATGAGACACTCAATTCTGGATATACCTATGCTGAAAGTCCTGTTAATGCAGATTGGCCTATGCATGGCCGAGATTACGGGGAGCAAAGATTTTCTCGATTAACTTTAATTAACGACAAAAATGTTGATAAGTTGGGGCTTGCATGGAATTACTCGCTGGGAACTTATCGTGGACTTGAAGCTACTCCAATCATAGTTAATGGAAGAATGTTCGTAACGGGAAACTGGGGCGTTGTCCATGCTGTCGATGCTGCTACAGGAAAGATGCTATGGGTTTTTGATCCTGAAGTTCCAGGTCATTGGGGACGTTATGGATGCTGTGATGTGGTTAACCGGGGCGTGGCCGTATGGGAAAACAAAGTATTTGTAGCTAGTTTTGATGGAAGGTTGTTTGCTCTTGATTCTACTACAGGAGAGGTTGCCTGGGAGGTTGACACTATTAATCAGCAACCGCCCTATACGATTACTGGTGCACCCCGAGTGGTGAAAGGAAAAGTTCTCATTGGCAATGGTGGTGCTGAGTACGGTGTTCGTGGTTATGTTAGTGCTTACGATGTTCAGACTGGATCTTTAGTTTGGCGTTTTTACACGACCCCAGGTGACCCTGCATTGCCATTTGAGCAGCCTGAGCTAAAAATGGCTGCCGAAACTTGGGCTGGCGGCGAGTGGTGGAAAAACGGTGCTGGAGGCACAGTCTGGGATTCTATGGCCTATGATGCAGAGAATGACTTGCTTTATTTTGGTGTGGGTAACGGCTCCCCTTGGCCGCGAGCGATTCGCTCGCCTGGTGGGGGGGATAATCTGTTTCTCTCTTCGATAGTAGCGGTACGTCCTGATACGGGCCAATATGTATGGCACTACCAGACCACGCCGGGAGACAGTCTGGATTTTACTGCCACACAGCATATGATTCTGACCGAAATAGAAATCAGGGGTGAAGTGCGTAAGGTGCTTCTTCAGGCACCAAAGAATGGCTTTTTCTATGTTTTAGATAGAATCACAGGCGAGCTGCTATCAGCCGAAAAGTATGTCGAAGTAAATTGGGCAAGTCACGTCGATGTGAACACGGGCCGTCCAGTTGTAATAAAGGACTATGGAAAGCAGCCAGAGATGGTATTGCCATCACCCGCTGGTGGTCATAATTGGCAGCCAATGGCCTTTAACCCTGATACTAATTTGGTTTACATACCTACAAAGGACTTGTCGGGGTTATTTGCTCTGTCACGAGAGTGGTCGGAGAATGGCACATTCACTTATAAATCAGGTTGGTGGAATGTTGGTTTAGACTGGCAGACCTATACAGATCTTACGGAGAATATTGATTTTGACAGTTTGCCAATCAGTCATGGTTACCTGAAAGCATGGGATCCAGTCGAGCAGAAAGTGATATGGTCATATAAACACAATAATGCTTGGAATGGGGGGGTTCTTTCAATGGCAGGCAATTTAGTATTTCAAGGTGCTGGTGATGGTATTCTGCGGGCTCATAAGGCAGATACGGGGGACGTGGTTTGGTCTGCCAACATCATGACGGGTATGGTTGCCCCTCCAGTTACTTATTCTGTTAATGGTGAACAGTATATCGCGATACTGGCGGGTTGGGGCGGGTCGGCTATTGCGAGTGGTGATGCTCGCACCTCTGCGGCTGCAAAGTACGGTAATTATGGTCAATTGTTTGCTTTTAAACTCGGTAGTTCGAAGTCTTTGCCAGTGTTATCTGAGCGAGATCGCAATATAACCATTACAGAGTCTAAAAACTTTAATGAAGAAGATCTTCGTGCTGGAGCTCTGGTTTATATGCAGTACTGTAGCGTCTGCCATGGCTCGGTCGCTGTCAGTAGCGGAGTTCTTCCTGATCTGAGGGTAATGTCTACCGGTGTGAGATCACAATTCAAGGAAATTGTTCTTGAGGGGCAGAGAGAAGCAGTTGGCATGCCGAATTTTTCTGACCTTTTATCAGAAAATGATGTTAACAAGTTATACCAATACCTTCTTTATCGGACGCAGCAATCACTGACAACTGACTATTAAGAAATTGACAAGAAATAGTTATTCTAAGCGCTAACTTTTCGGCAATTGCAGGGCATGTAATAATAGATCTATGGTGCGGTCACTTGCTACTTTGCAACTGTGCGATAGACCCGCCATAGTGTTGATACCATGTCCACTGCGGCCCTCACAATGATAGTGGACGAGAACTCCTGCTGATCGCAGGCGGTTCGCGTAAGCAGCACCCTCATCAAGCAAAGGGTCAAATCCAGCAGTGATGATAACCGCAGGAGGAAGGGATTCAAGATTTTCTGCTAATAACGGCGACGCACGCGGATCGAGAGCATCTGCGTCGCAACTAAGATACGAGTGAATAAACCATTCCATTGTTTCTGAATTTAAAGGAAAGCTATAACGATGTTCCTGATAAGAGAGAGTACGATTTTTGCAGTCAGTTACTGGCGAGACCAGAAATTGGCACAACGGTGAAGGTAAGTTATGCTGTTTAGCTTGCTGGCACACTACGGCTGCTAAATTTGCTCCAGCACTTTCGCCTGCAATAATGATCTGTGTGTGGTCTCCCCCTAATTGCGAAATATTGGCTAGTACCCATTCATACCCAGCCATGGCATCTTCCACCGCGGCTGGAAATTTATGTTCCGGTGCAAGACGATAGTCAACTGATACTACCGTTGCGCCTACTCGCGAGCAGAGTTCTGAGCAATAACTGTGACCCGTATTGAGATCACCAATAACCCAGCCTCCGGGGTGGAAGTAGACAATGGTTGGAGATTTTGCAACAGGGTTATTTGGGGTGTAAATCCGGCAGGAAATTGAGCCTTCTTGTCCAGATATCTGTTCTTCACGGACGATAACATTATCACATACCGGACCTGCTATCGCGGTATATCCAGCCGCGGAGACTGTGCGTGCGATGCCAATGGGCATTGTCATAATGGGCGGTTGATCCCTTGATGAGTTAGCCAAAACCTGTAAAGACGGATCCAGCATGCGGTCTCGTATAGCTGTGGAGGTGACGCCAGCTAGCTTGACCTGAAGTTTTCTGGGTAATAACATCTTCAGCTGAAAGACCTTACAGTTTATAAACTCAAGTACAGACACAGTTTTTCCTTACAATCTTTACTCGTCTCTTGACTCTAACACAGGAGATGTTTTGACAGGTGTCATTAAATACTTACTTTCGTCCTGTCTTAATGGTCAGGTTATCCAATAAACTAAGGTTTCAATTTGGTTTTATTTGTGTTCGGCAGCGCATAAGCTAATATATAGTCTCCTGATTTTGTCAGCAGTGGGCCATGTCCGCCCGCGGCAACAACAACATATTGGCGGCCTGTTACTTTTGACACATAACTAATTGGTGTTGCCTGCCCTCCGGCTGGCAGGCGTGTTTTCCACAACTCTTCTCCAGTATCAACATCGAATGCACGCAGAAAATTGTCAATAGTCGCTGCGATAAATGTTACTCCGCCACTGGTTGTAGCAGAGCCTCCAATGTTAAATACGCCGGTTGCCAACGGTAAGCCAAACGGCGCAACATCGCTCGTGGTTCCGAGGGGTCGTTGCCACAACACCTCACGAGTTCTGAGGTCAACTGCAGATAATTCGCCCCAAGGGGGAGCATTGCATGGTAGCCCCAATGGAGACAGGAAAGGACGACTGTCAATAGCATAAGGTGTGCCATTTTGGGCGTAATAAATTTCTCGACCAGTATGACCAGCTTTACCCTTGATGCTATGGCTGCCCCATGGGGTTATTCCTAATTTGGTTGCTTTAGAACGCGGAATCAATTTTTGGTACCAAGGCATGTAGCTAGTGTTGACTATCATTAGCATACGTTCTGGATCTAGCGAAACACTTCCCCAATTGATTACTCCGAAGGCTCCAGGAAAGGTAATGGTGCCCATTGTTGATTGTGGAGTGAACTGACCTTCATACCGAGATTGACGAAACTTAATTCGGCACCACAACTGATCAAGTGGGGTGGCTCCCCACATTGATGTCTCGTCAAGATCTGCGGGAGCAAAAGAAGGAAAGCCGACAGGATAAGGTTGTGTTGAGGCAAGCCATTCACCCTCTGCTGGATTCTGCGGTGCTGGCCGTTGTTCGATTTTGGTAATGGATTCGCCGTTACGCCGATCTAATACAAAAATTTCCCCTCGCTTGGTTGGCACTATTAGTGCGGGTATGGTCTTGCTCTGAGATGGCCAATTTGCAACAACAGGTTGTGAAGCAATGTCTAGGTCCCAGATGTCATGATTTACAGTTTGGAAGCTCCAGCGTACATCGCCAGTATGAATATCAAGTGCAACAATTGAGCTATTATATCGATCTTGTGCAACACTGCGTCGACCGCCAAAAAAATCAGGGGGGGTATTCCCAGTTGGTAAGAATATCAATCCAAGTTCTTGATCAACACTTGCAACGCTCCATACATTTGGAGTATTTCTGGTATATAACTCATTTTGCCTTGCTGGTGGTAAGCCTTTTGGGTTGAGTAAATCCCAAGCCCAAATGGACTCTCCGCTAGCCACATCAAAGCCTCGAACAACTCCTGATGGTTCATTAGTAGATTGGTTATCCAACACAAATGAACCCACAACGATAATGCCATTGAGTATGGTTGGTGGAGATGTTGAGTAAATATACCCTGACAACAAATCCCCAAGACCCTCATTTAAATCTACCATGCCATTCACGCCGAAGCCGCTGCATGGTTCACCAGTTAGTGCATTGATAGCGATCAATCGATTATCGAGGGTTCCCATCAGAAGTCGCGAATTGCAGGTTGCACTCTCATCTTGATTTTGATGATAAGCAATTCCTCGACAGACCTTATGTGTAGCTGGATCGAGTGTTACTGATGGATGATATCGCCAAAGTTCTTTGCCGGTCACAGCATCTAAACTGATAACGATGTTTGTTGACGAGCAAAAAAACAGGCGCCCATCAACTTCAATTGGCGTTGCTTGCGTTGAAAGTGTTTGCTCTGATGGCATGTTTTGTGCACTTTCACTGGAGATACGATAGGTCCAGACTGGTTCAAGCTGCGAAACATTATCTTTGTTAATTTGTGCTGATTTTACAAATCTCTGCCCGCCTTGATTACCTCCGTAATAAGGCCACGAGCTGTCACGATTTTCAAACTGTGCATAGTCCACACCAATTTGTTCTTCTCTGGCCACAGGTTGAAATTTATTTACGAAATAACTACCTCCTAGTAATAGTAAACTTACTGTGAATAATGTCGGGATGGCGATAACGATTCGACGACTGGGATTGAGCTTTCTTTGCAGACTGGGAAGTATGAACCAAAGTGAAAGTATTAATGGGGCAGTAATTCTCGGCATCAAAGCCCAGACGTCGAAACCTGATTCGTAAACAGCCCAGAGCATCGTAAGTCCTAGGATGGTAGCATAGCAGCTGATTGCCTCGGATCTATTCTGCCAAATAAGGATAGAACTAATCAAAAGACCTATCCCTGTTAATAAGTAATACCAAGACCCTCCTAGCAGAGCGAGCTGTCCTCCCCCAAGAAGTAAAAAGATTGCCAGTGTTAGTACGGTTAAACTAAGTAACCTCGGAGAATAGTCATCCCTATCTAATTTTGACATGTTGAGCTCTACTCACCATTGACAGTATCAAAGTGTATTTGTAGCGTGCCTTCAATGGCGCGCATACCATCTTGATCGCTAATCCAAACTTCGTAGTTTCCCATTTTTGATAAGTGCACACTCCCAGTTTCAACAGTTTGACCTCTGTACACGGGAGCTTTGAAGCGTACATCGACAGTAATTTCTGGTTGTTGTGCGAAGTCAAAAGTCCTTTCTATTGATTCCCAAATAAGATTCAGTGCCAGAGTTCCATGTGCGATGATATCCTTGAAGCCAGCATCTTGCGCCGCTTCCACGTCCATATGAATTGGATTGAAGTCGTCCGATATTGAAGCGTAAGCTGTAATCTCTTCAGTGCTGATTACCATTCGAACTGGAGTAAGTGTTTGTGGTAATTTTGGAATTGTGTTCATTTTGACCAACATATAACTAGCGTTGCACTGCAAAGGAGCACACCAGACTCAGAATCAGAAACGTTCACTCTAAAATCCACCATTTTTCGTTCACGCCTCATATATTTATTGGTACAGAACACCTTTGCCTGAAGTTCTTTTGAAAGTGATGGTGTCTTTGCTAATCGGCAGTTATATGCGGCATGAATATTTGAGGGTGGGCGAGGCTGAACAACTTCAGTATATGCACGCATTACAATTAGCTGAGAGATACCATAGGGTAGACTGCTTTTTCTATATGAGTTTTTATACAAAGAGTTCCAATGCGAGTATGTCTGTTGATCGACAATCTGTATCGAGGTGCCGATATGATCATCAATTTTGAACTTATCAAATGTCCAGACAGGTTGTTGAGAGCCTCTATCGGGTTGGTCTAACGGCATGGCAGTGTCACTTTGGCAATTGTGGTTGCTGTGGTACGACCACGCTGATCTTCGCATGTTAATTTGAGAGAAACGCTACCATTGTCGGATTTATCTGTTACGACTCCATTAATCCAGGTCGTATCTCCTACGAAATTGGGTGCTATAAGTTTTACTGATAGTCTATCTAGCCAGCCTTCGTCACCAACCCAGTCGGAAATGCGATGGTCAAGCCATGCGATGCGTTGTGGTCCGTAGTCGTAGGGGCCGGGCATTCCAATTGATTCTGCTAACCTCTCGTCCCAATGAACTCGCTCAGGCACATCCCATACACCGTACTCATCTTTAATTCCAGCATCAGGATGGCGGAGGCGAAACTCATGCCAAATTCGATGGGCTCGAACGAAAACTGTACCGAAACCGATTAAAAAGGCTATGTTATCTGTAACAGAAAGCGGGCCTTTCACCATACTGGTTAATTTTTCTCCAACCTGAACATCGTTCCAATATCTTGGGGTTTTACTTTGTCTGTTTTTAACCTCGTCATGGTATGCATGCTCTATCTCAGCTAATTCTTCTGGCGAATATGTTTTACGTTCAAGGTTGATATACTTTTTACTCTTTCCTGCTGCTCCACGTTCCATTCTGAATACATGCGAATAGAGAGTGCTCAAAATTTGTCCGCTATTATTTTTGTATTTTGTAACCGAGGTCTGTTGATATTGTCGTCCGGCAAAACTTCCTTGCCTTTCTTTAAGCTCATGCAAAGCAGTGGTGGCTGTGATAGTCGTGTTAACTTTAATGGGTCGATGACAATGTAGGTCTATTCCTGTGAACAGACCATGGATACCCGGAAGCCCCCTTGAACGTGGGAAGCCACAACTTAAAACAAATGTATTGGGAGCTATCAGGTCACCAAATCTGGAGTTTGTAGCATACTGTTTGTCACAGTAAAGGGGATTGTCGTCTCCACGACCAAGAGCGAAGTGCCGAATAGCGTCAGCGGTTGCTTCAGTGTTAAATTGAGGCAATGGGCCTTCCTGCCCGATTGTCTGACGCAACTCAGCAATCATTTCGTTGGTTAACGTTTTGTGCATCTGGTTTCCTTTGCATAAGAAATTTTGTGGGTTGAGTTTCTATTTGTAGCAACCTCAATGTAAGTATATACTGGTTAAATATTCATTAACAAGAACAAATTTTCGCTATAGAGAATATAAGTCTTTTTCAGCAATCAGTAAATTTACTTGAGCTGAGCGCTATGCAGGACCTTTTCGAAAATGGTTAAGTAAGGGGCACCTTAGAACTACTTTGGTGTGAATCGGTTAGGTGTCTGGCCATATTTTACTGGTGATTTTTAGTAGAGATATTCTAAGGCAAGCCATGAATTAGAGCTTGAATACGGTGCGTTATAGAATTAAGCTTCTCCCGAATATAATTAAGAGTTTGTTTGTGTACGATAGTTTGACGTCTGATATAAAGCTGCTATATGAGTATGTCAATGGCCGACCACCTGAGTAGATCGATGTAGGGCGAATCATGCATATCGTGAAGAACGTTAACCAACTTAACAAAATCAAGGGCGAATTAAAGGCGTAAAAATATGATAAATAATTTTACAAATCCACTACTCCATTTAATGGTGGGCATGACTAGAATGTGCTTTTCAGTTGATCTTATGTTGCCTGTGCGTTGGTTACTGCCATGACGGCTGAGGTAAAAAAAGTAGGGTCAGAAAAGAAAGTTGGCGCTCTTGTTGCAGGGTTGAGTATTCTTCGCTACATGGTCAAAGCTCCTTCGCCTGTCGGTGTTAGTCAAGTGGCGAGGGACTTAGGGATCAGTCCCAGCACCTGTTTTAACCTTTTGAGAACACTAGTGCTTGAGCATCTCATAGATTTTGATTCTCAATCTAAGCTTTATACGGTTAGTTATGGTTTACTTGGGTTGACTGAGGGTTTGAGTGATCGTGATCGCATAGTACCGTTTTTGAGAGCACAGCTGTTAAAAATTGCGGTGGGTAATCGCGTCACGGTTACATTATGGCGCCGAGCTGGCGCGGATCGCGCGGTATTGGTCGATCGGGCTGATGCAGACTCTACTGTCCGTATTCATATGCATATAGGGCAAAGGATGCCAATTTATATAGGTGCTATGGGTCGTTGTCTGGCTTCCCATAGCGAAATGTCTAAAGATGCCATACGCCGGAAATTTGATGCTCTTCGCTGGGAAAATCCGCCTGAGTTTGAGGAATATTGGGCTGACATCGATGAGGCTCGTGTTCGTGGCTACGCCGTTGATCATGATCACTTTGTTCGCGGTATAACTACAGTTTCCGTGCCGATTTTTGACTCTACGGGACAGATCTCTTTGTTTGTGAGTGCTGTTGGTTTCAGTGGTCAGTTTAGGGAAGCCTCGCTGCAAGTTTTGTCGGAAGAGCTGCTTCAAGTGAGTAGAGCTGGGACAAAGTGGTTAGGTGGCGATTCTAATGAATAAATCTAATGGTTATATCGATAAACCGTTGGATGACGATACTGTTCGAGATATATATAGATCTGTCAGTAATTGGGGGCGATGGGGAAAAGATGATGAACTCGGAACTCTTAACTACATCACGCTAGAGAAGAAAGCTGCGGCGGCAAAACTCATTCGTGAGGGAATAAGCATTGGCTTGGCGCGCCCAATAGACTCGGTTCCTTCGCCGATGAATAGTATCCCCGCGCAGCATCATATGGTCGCGGCAGGTGATGTTGCTCCTGAATGTGGTGCTGGGGTAGCTTATGACCACATCGGTATTTTCCCTCATGGCCAAGCTCAAAGTCATCTGGATGCGCTTTGCCATATTAGTGATAACCGCAGTATGTTTAATGGGCAATCTGTGTCTCAGGTAACTTCTGCTGGGGCCAAAATATTTGATATCAATGTTGTTGGTGATGGTATTGTGTCTCGTGCGGTCTTTCTCGACATAGCGGAGACTCGGGATGTTCCATTTATAGAGGCTGATGAACCTGTTCGCCCTGACGATCTGAATCATGCCGAAAAAAATGCTGGCGTAAAATTGGGTGAGGGTGACATTCTGGTTTATCGCACAGGCCGTCATGAGCGCCGCGAAGCTAACGGTCCTCAGTGTGAGCGCTTGTGCGATGGCAGAGGTAATCTGCCGGGGCTATATCCGGACTGCCTCGAATGGATACATGAGCGTAAGATATCTCTTATCGCTTCTGATTGTGCTCATGATGTGTTGCCATCCTCTTTTGACAAGGAGAATATTCCCATACATGTAGGAACAGAGGTTTATATGGGATTAATGTTACTTCATAATTTACAGCTCAATGTCCTTAGGCAAACGTGTAAATCTCTTTCTAGGAGAGATTTCTTTATGAGTGTAGCGCCTCTTCGTATCATCGGTGGGACAGCGTCTCCGGTCAACCCCTTAGTAATATTCTGAGCTTCTGCTAACGATGAAAGAGCATTTTGTTAGCGGAGGCTAATAAATAATCTTTCCTTGGGGAAGTGCGGTCTGGTCAGCGACTGATTCGAAGATGATCTCTATTGGGGTTCCAATCTCGACTGGCAGTGAGTCTGCATTGACGATGTTAGCCATTATTCGAAATCCTTCTTCTAGATCGATTAGGGCAATTACATATGGAATGGCATCTTGAAATGCTTTGTTAGGACCGCGCATCACAGTGGTTGAACTGTAGACGGTTCCGCGTTTGGTTGACTCACGCCAAACTAGTGAGTCCTTATAGCAAGAATGACATCGAATCCTTGGGGGAAATTGAGGCTGATCACAACTCGGGCAGTGCTGAAATCTAAGTTGGTTTTCTAGGCAGCCTTGCCAAAAATATTCAGTTTCGCTAGTGGGTCTGGGAATTAGTCTAGTCATATAAATTAATCACGGGCTAGGATCAAAGAACAGTGCGCGGAGAGTATGCCGCCATCACCGTGTACAAATGCTAATTCTGGGTTGTTTACCTGCCGGCCTATGCCCTTGTGGCGCAACTGTGTAACGGCTTCGATAGTATGAAAAACACCCCCAGCCGCACCCGGATGGCCGTGGGAAAGCAGTCCGCCATGAGTGTTGCAAGGGAGGCGGCCATCTAGTTTCAAGGCACCATTGGCGATGGCAGCTCCAGCCTCTCCTCGTTCAAAGAAGCCAATAGATTCAAGTTCGACGAGCAGTGTAATGGTGAACGAATCGTATATTTGGGCGATGTCAATATCGCTAGCCAGAATGCCGGCCTTGCCGAAGGCTTGTTCAGAAGATTGTTTGCAGCCGAAATCGGTAAGCGATGGTGCAGCAATAATATGTTCATGAGTATGGCCTTGACCGGAGCTCACAATCTTGACTGCTTTGTTTGGCAAATCAGATCGTGCTCTTCCAGTGCTTACCACCAGGGCACCAGCGCCATCAGAGATTAAGCTACAATCGAGACGACGGAGAGGAGATGATATCATTGGCGAGTTCAAAACATCTTTAATGGAGAGTGATTCGCGTCGGTGTGCGCCGGGATTGCGTGCAGCATGTTCTCGCATTGTCACGGCAATAGCAGCTAGCTGGGAAGATTCCACATTATATTCATGCATGTAGCGAGATGCGACTAATGCATAAGCGGAAGGAACAGACATACCATAAGGGCGCTCAAATTGAGCATGCCCGACTTGAGATAATGCATAAACTGCGCCATCACGCGATAAGCCTGTTAGACGATTGTCTCCCGCTACTACAAGCACGTGTTGGCAGGTACCATTTTCGACCAATGCTGCCGCCTGCGAGACCATGACCGCTCCTGTTGCGCCGCCGGCTTGAATTGCGTAGCAAACATTTGGTGAAAGGCCAAAGAATTCGCTAAACCAGGAAGCTAGCATGAGGTGTGGTTCTGTCAAAGAATAAGCACAAATAACACCATCAATATCTTCTGGTTTGAGACCTGCGTCGGAAATGGCTGCGACTGCGGCCTCATCGTGTAATGATAGGCAGCTGGAACCCTCCAGTTGGCCAACCTGAGTCGCGTGAACGCCAGATATAATAGCTGATGTGCTCAATTAAAATTCCCTATTTATGCATATGGCAGACTTGGATTTATCACGGTGGTGAATACTTATTCACAATAGAACATATATTTTATATTTCGACAAGTTTTTTATAGAACAGCAGTATAAAATTCATCACTATGATGATAATCATATTTTATATTGACAGTGGATCTAGCAAGACGGTATTCTTACAACCATTCAGCACAGAGATTAAATATTCAAAATAGAGAATATATAGGATTGGCTGACGCGCATTTCTCTAAGCCTGCGCTGATTTATCTCTTCTTTAAACTTATGCTCGCCACACTTCTCAAGAATGCAATTAAGTGGCTTATATATTGGTAGTAGAAATGACTCAATCATCAATACAAGGCAATTCCTCCGCACCAGCACCTCTATGTAAGTTACGTGTGGTAGATTTTTCGCGGATGCTATCGGGACCATTATCGACAATGTTACTTGGTGACCTCGGTGCACATGTTGTCCGAGTTGAGGATCTCGAAGGGAGTGACACGACGCGTCATAACCATCCGTTCATCAATGGTGAAAGCCACTATTTTTTATCGTTCAACCGTAATAAGGAGAGTATTGCGATTGATTTAAAGACAAAAGAGGGGCTCAAAATAGCGACTGATTTAGTGCAGCAAGCAGACGTTGTTGTTGAAAACTTTCGTCATGGAGTTGCTAAACGCCTTGGCCTCGACTATGCCAGTTTAAAAGCAATAAATCCGCGTCTGATCTATTGTAGCATCACTGGGTTTGGCCAAACGGGTCCTTGGCGTGATAAAACTGCTTATGATTTGGTGATTCAGGCTGTGAGTGGAGCGCTGTCGGTGACCGGAGAGAAGGGGCGGGCACCCGTGAAAATGGGTTTGCCACTTGCTGATGAGATGTCCTCATTGTTTGCTGGGATTAATATTTTGGCGGGTATTGAGCGCCGTGAACGCACAGGGCTTGGCTGTTACGTGGATATATCGATGTTTGATGGCGGTATATCTATGCTGAGTTATATGGCGAATATTTATTTTGCTACGGGAGAGAGCCCAGCAGCGGTTGGCTCAGCGCACCCAACAATTTATCCTTACAATGCCTTCGAGACGATGGATGGCTTTGTTGCAGTGGCGCCTTTTACCAATGCTTTTTGGCGCAAGTTTTGTGTTGCTATCGGACACCCGGAGCTAGGCCAAGATTCGACCTATAAGTCGTTCAAAGAGCGCCTGGCTCGCCGAGAGGTGTTAAGTGGCATTCTTGAGCCAATCATGAAGACGCGGACTACTGTCCAGTGGTGTGACTGTCTGGATAATGGTGATGTGCCGAATAGTCCTGTTCAGTCCGTCAAGGAGGCTATTGAGATGGAGCACACGCATAGTCGTGGTATGGTGGCAGAGTTCGATCATCCTGTGTGCGGCAAAATCAAGACTTTAGGTTCACCCTTTCATTTGATCTATTCAGATGGCAGTCACTATGAAAATCCTTATGCGCCACCACCTGT
>TARA_B110001450_G_scaffold256352_1_pt1 | contig 36188 bp, 53 predicted proteins | sample TARA_B110001450 | Tara Oceans TARA_B110001450 (sample SAMEA4396538) | marine metagenome | biome: Polar Biome; feature: [SRF] surface water layer (ENVO:00010504); material: water (ENVO:00002006), including particulate matter (ENVO:01000060) such as... | depth 5 m | reverse complement strand
TAGTTGAACGGAAAGGTACATTGATAATAATATCTTTCTTTTTTGGTCTTCCCTCAATAATTCTTTCTGCTTCCTCTTGTAATATATTACATATATATTTATGGTGCCAATTAGTTGATAATGGTACTGATGGTTCTACTACATGCCAAGCCATTTTAAAAAACTCATAAAATGACATCTCACATAACTTTCTTTCAATAGCAAGTTTTATTGGGTCGCTAGTCGTTGTACTCATCTAATCTTTTTCTTAATTCATCAATAGATACATCTTCATTAAAATCAACCTTAATTCTTTTTGTAGTATTGTCAGTAATCTCAGAAGATGATAATTTAGGAACTGTATAATTCATCAATTTAGTTACTGCGTTTATATAAGCCTCAGGGTCTTTGTCAAATAGTTGTTCTAAAGCCATTTTGATTTTAGTTGAGTGTCCTTCCAAAGCCCAAGCTAATGCATTTCTACTCATCGCAGTTGTCTTAGCTTTTCCCCTTGTTGGTTTTATGTTATCTATCTCTGTAGTTGTTGGAGGTAGTCTTGCAACTTTAGGTTTAAGTATTCTCTCCCCTTTCAAACTCTCTTTGATATTAGACTCCATATTATCCATATCACTATCTAATCTTAATCTTCTTCTCAATGCTTCTTTTTCCTTGTCTTCCATATTTTTATATTTAATATTACAAATAAACGAAATTATATTATACCAATAACGAAATTTATAGAAATATTATAAAATTCAACTTTAAATTTTTATATATATTATGCATAGCTTTATCCTTGTCTTTATCTTTGTCTTTATATATAAGAGTACACTAAACTCTTAACTAACCCTTACTTAACCCTTCATTAACCCTAAACACCTTTTTCTTCCCCTTTTTTCGTAGTTATTAAATTTCTTTCCCTTAACTTGTGCTTACGCTTGTATTACATTTGTATCTCCTAGACAACATCCTAATAATCCTCATAACTTACTAAGTATCTGTTTAATACGAATATAAAATTGAAGTTCAAAATTTGATTTGTATGTGTATATGCCCAATATGGTTTATAAGGAAAATTGACGGTTTTACAAAAATAACCCCCTTTTTAAGTAAAAATATCCCTACTTTTTAACAATTTAGTAGAAAATTAAAGAAAATACTTAGTTTTTTTAAAGTTTTAATCGTTTTATTTGGATTTTACACACAAAAAACGCTGGTGTTTTAATACTATTCTTGTAAATTCTTTAACTTTCTTTATAAATTATTTAATTAGGAGCAGCAGGCAAGAAATAAAAATATAATTACAACTATAAATTGAATACTTGCGCTCTCTTGGTGTAAGTTAAAATCTCATATATTAGTTAGTTTTGGTTAGTAATTAGGTTTTATTTGTTTATATATCTAAATCATCCCTATGATGATTTTGGCCGCTGTGGCTGTTATATATTGCATCGCTTTCTCTTATGCTTTCCTCTCTATCATCGCACCATATTGAGCAATCATTACAGATAAAATCATCATCTATATAATTGCCCTCTTCTTCGTGTGTGAGGCTTCCACATTCCTCGCAACATCTTGTGTTTTCTGACGCTTCCCCGCTTACATTATTTAATTGTATTATGTCGCTGTCGCTGCTCTCATCATTAGATAAAGTCTGGTTATATGTGTTGAAGTGTTGGAAGGTGTCGGCATATGGGTAGTAGTTATAGGCGTCGCTCTCTAGTTCTACATCAAAACGGGGCGTATTACTAAAAAATATTTGCTTTGTTGTGTTCTGTTGGGCCTCTATTTTGTTTGCAATATCGTACCTATTATAGCAGGGCGGCAAATGTATTTTATTAGTCGGCTCTTCTCCATCAGGTAGAAAATAGTTACTATTAGTTTCTATATTAAAATATTTTATTAAGTCGTTATATAGTTGCGTCTGTGTCTCTGCTCTATGCTCTTGGGTCTTTGTATATATCCTATCTATGTAAAAATTTGATGGGTGTTGTTTCTTTCTTCTGTCTATGTCTGTTGCTGCTTTGTCTATCCAAACTAAAGAACGCGCGACTATCTCGTTGCCTTGCGTTAGTATTGCCATTTTTAGAGTATGGGTGTCATCGTTTAGGTCTGTGTAGATTTCAAAGTAGCTTTTTGGCTTACCTTGCATACAAGAGGCGTTAATATCGCTTTTCTCTCCTATAAACAAATCTTGTATTTTACCTATTGTAAAAGGTTCCTTGTTGTTTTCGTTGCTGTATTTGTGGTTGTATATTTGCGGGATGTGCTCGGCATCTATTATATGTAAAGTTTTCGGCAATAACAGATTTGCGGCGGCGGTTGCTTCTTTTACTATGTTATTAAATTGTAGCAATTGCGTGGCTGTTATTCCTTCAGTTGTAAAATAATGGTTTGCAAACTTTCGTAATGTGCAGGCGTTAAAATATTTGTTTCTCTGCTCTTCTGTTGGTGTTGCGTGTATCTTAATATTTGCGTGCTTCTGGAGGCTGTCAATTTTATCCTTTTTAATATATGATATTTTAAGAGGATTAACAATTGCGTTTGCTATTGACTTGAGGCAAACATTAAATTTTTCGTTCTTAACAATTTTAAATTGTTCTATTTGCGCAATCATGCTAAAAGCTATATTTTTATATTTTGGGTTCTCTATATACATTTTTATTAGTTTTTAAGGGTTTATAATTCTTTATTTAATTGCTCGTTATCCATTTGCAAAATCTCTTCTAATTCATCACCTATATTTTGAATATTACAATTTATTTTGCTATCAATAATATTTTCAATTTGTGCATAAGAGTTACAATCTATATTTGCGCTCGTTTCTTTAGTCCATCTTGCAAACAATTTTAGTTGTAATTTTAAGGTTTTTATTTCCTTTTCTAGTTGTTTAATTTTATTGTTCATTTTTTTAGTTTTTAAAGGGTTATTGTTAAAATTAAGGCGGTAGTAAAACAAATTAAAGATAATGTATTTAATAGGGTGTTTTGTACCTTTGCGGCCTTCTGGGCGCTTGGTTTTGTAATATAGTAATATACAATATCATTTTTTTGCTTAAATGCTTCAAGCTCTGCAAATGTAAAATTGTGTATTGTTTTGCTGTTGTATTTTCGGACTTTGTAATATTGGCAATTTTTTAATAGTGTCTTATTGATTAAGTCGCTTGTAAGTATGTTTTTTATTAGTTCCATTTTTTAAAGGCTTTTAATGTAGCATATTAATATAACGATAATTGGGCTTAATAGGTAGAAGATGTTAAAAAGTTTTTCTCCAGTTGATTGTGTCGGCGTTAGGTAGGTGTATTTTTTATTCATTTTTTTGGGGGTTTTATGGGGGTTTTTACACCCCCTAATTAATATTATATTTTTTCTATTATCTTTCCTAGGTCGGCAACATATAAAGCGCTTAGTTTTGTCTCTAGTTCTGATAACTTTTTGATAGTGTCTTTGTATCTTTCTTTTAATCTTTCGTTATCATTAACATCATCCATCATTTTAAATTTTTGATTCTCTACGCTTGAAATTAGGTGTCTTAATTCTTGGTAAGTAAATTTACAATTTTTCATCTTATTTTATTTTTGTTTTTTTTAGTAGTTTAAAATCGTTTCAAACTTGTTGTAAATATAGGCCTTTTTAATTACTACCAAATTATTTTATAGTTTTTTTTAAATTATTTTGTTTACTAGATGGCAACATACATTTTTTTTATGTTTTTAGTCTGTTTTTAGTATGTTTTTCGGTGTTTATTTGTCTTTCTTTACCTCTCATTTCATTGATTTGCTTGCTCTGGTCGTGGTTTTATGTGCCTTTTGTGGTATCTGATGAAGCTATTTTTTTGCCGTGTATATTGAACGCGTGGCAATAATTTTTTTAATATCCTATTATTTTGTAGTTTTTTTTAAATTATTTTTATATTATTTATTAACAATTAAATTGTTAGCAACTTTTATTTGTAAAATTTTGTTTTTAATAAAATTTTTTGTATAGAAGAATATAATATTTATTATGTTAAATAGAAAAATACTATGCATGCATAGTAAATAAAAATTTCAAAAAAAATCCCTATATAAGCCTCCAACAGTTTCAGGGCTATATATAAGGGTCGGACAGTTTCAGGTCTATATAGAAGCTGTTGACAGTTTCAACATTTTAATTTTTATTGTAAGTCTTGTATGTAAGTATCTGATTTATAATGGGTTGACTAACTTCACAGACTTCTGCTAATTGGTCTTGAGTGTATTTACCTGTCTTGTATAATTTTCTTATACCTTCTGCTTGTTCGTATGTAAACTTTCTTTTAGCGTAACCTCCTCCTCTCCTATCTTTCCTATCCTCTCTTTTAATCTTCCCCATCTTTCTTATTATCTTTAATCTTATTTCTCTCAACTTTATAACAAACACTACATAATCCTATTATCTCTGTTGTTAGTGGGTCGCATGACTCAGGGTTCTTAGAGTTAAGTGGAGCTCCTAAGTAACTTTTATTCTTCAATAACTCAAACTCTTTGCTACATATATGACATATAATCTCCATCATAACTTTTTATCATACTCTTTATGCATATAGTTATCAATAGCTTCTTTACACTCATCAAATCCTTTACATACAGAAGCGGTGTAACCTACTTCGTTTAAATATTGTACCCATTCTTTTTGATGTATAGAAGCATAGGACTTTTTATCTTTTTTTATCTCTAAAAATAAACCTGATGATTTTGATGTAGGGTAGCAGACCTGTAAATCGGGGAAACCTTTTACATATCCGCTAGCTTTCGCTTTTACGGCTTGGGTAAAAGATGTTCTTATTCCTCCTAAGCTAGCACAAAACTTAGCTAAAGGGTACTGTAGTAATAGGTAATTAACTACTGACTTTTGGAGCTCGTACTCGCTTTGACTTTTTGATAATCCGTTTTGTGTTGTTTCGTTTACTCTCGGATTTATTTTCTTTCTTTTTTTCATTTGTTAATTCTTGATTAGACTTAATAAGTTCTAAAATATTCTTATCTGTATTATGCATAATCTTTATCTTCTTGTTAATTTGGTAATACCTTACATCTACTCCAACGAGCCATAAGATAATTACTGCTAATGTAATGTAAATTGTTGTCATAATTCTATTTTTGGTTAATTTTTTCTAATTCAAACTCTAAGTGAGCTATTGCTTTGGTTATACAATCAACTGGAGTATCGTGTTTCCTGTAAGCTCTAAGTATATATGTAGTGGCAGTAGCGAGGTGGTAAGTTAAATCAAAGTTATCACATACTTTTCTAGCTTCATAACCTTCTTTACCTTTATAGTATTCAGGAACTCTATGGTCGCTTTCTATTCCACCACTTCTAGTTTTACCTCCATACTGGTCTATCAAATCAGATACATGTTTATTGTTAATATCTGCAGTATTACTTTGTTTAGCATTATCCATATTCCTATCTAGTTGATAAAAATGACTACTTTTTTCTTTCTTTTTCATCTAATTTATTTATATTATTTAGCATTTCTTGATTTCTTACCTCATACTTTCTTTCTACAGCTAACTCTATAAAGTGTAGAACAACAAACATAACAAAAATAAATATAACAATAAAAGCAATCATAGTTCTTGAAGTTTAGTTAGTAATTGATGAGGTGTATATATTCTAAGTCCATCAGTATAATTATGGTATATTTGTGTAAACTCTTTTTCTTCTTCGTTAAATGTCCAAAGTGTTTTTACTCCTTTTTCTACTTGTTTACTTAGTATCTTTTTTATATTACTGTATTTCATATTGCAAATATATAAATTAATAATTCATTATTAGTAGTTCTGTCCCCTTATTTTGTTTCTTTCCCTTCTGAGCTCCTGCCGCTTTGGTAAATTCTCTTTCAATCCAAGTGTACTTATCTTTCGGTAACCACTCACTTAACTGAGGGAAGTCATAGTAACTTAATGAAAATCTACCATCTATTTGTTTTAATACATCACATAATAATTCATGGTCGCCACTATCAAAATCGTGATTAGAGTAATAGTTCTCTGTTTTCCAATAAGGAGGGTCAACATAAAAGAAGGTTGTAGGGCTATCGTATTTCTGAATAAGTTCTAAGTACCCCATATTTTCTACTTGAGTTATCTTATGTAGTCTTTCAATAACTTCAGGGTCTTGCATTCTCCTTCTTAAAGCGTCATACTTAGATGAATACTTTCCTTTTAAGTCAATAAATTTAGACTCTAGTATCTTACTTCCAGAGAATACTTGTGTAGCTACATAAGCATACATAGCAGCTATACCATTATTTCCTAACTCATAATCTTCACAGTTAGATAAGTAGTTCAATCTATCCTGAAAGTCTTTAAACTTATTAGGATTCTGAGATTTATGAATATTAAGTAATCCTATAAATTCTCTAGGCTTTGTCATACACTTAAATAGATTTGCCATAAACCTATTCTTGTCGTTGTAAACAACTTCTTTTAGTTTTGGACTCTCATGTATATCTCCTTTTACATATACCCAGAAAGCGCCTCCAAATACCTCTACATAAGTTTCTATATCATTTGGTATGTATTCACATATCCAACTACTCATTCTTGATTTACCTCCTATATAACTAATCATCTTTTTTATTTTTATATTTCCACTTATTTAATTTTTCAGTCATATCATTTAAAACTGAATTTATATTTCTAATTATTGATTTTTCAATTTGACTTGACACATACATTCCCAATATAAACCCAACCGCAAATGATGCTAATGATAATGTTATTTCCATTTTATTTATTATTTAGTTATTTTATCGTATTCTTTTATTACCTCAGTCCACACATCATATCCTTCATAAACTTTAGATACTCTTAGATAAAGAATACTTAAGAATCTTTTATATATAGCAGACTTCTCTCCATTACTTAGTATTGTATATCTATTGTGGTCTGGTACTGACTTAAATGTTATATGTATTATATTCATAGTTGTTTTAAAAAAAAGGAGCGGTTATCTAATTAGATTAAAATATATAACGCTTAAATTATTATTTTTTATTATTATTATACCGCCCCTTGTAAGTTATTTTATTAGTTTATTTATACTTGATATACCTGTATTCTTCCTACTTCTATACTTGAGCCGTTTATCTTGTCGTTCTGGCTCTTTACTCGCTTCATTCCAAATTAATTGTCTATGTGCTTTTATCCATTTGTAGTAATTCTGAACATTCAAAACAAAGCTTTCTGTATTCCTTACTCCCTCTCTAAAGGACTGAACTATATCTTCAAATTCTAGGTTCTTAAAATCTTCCTTAACATCATAAGCTAATGATTTAGCTAGTATTACTATATGTTTTTCATCCTTAATCTGTCCTAGTTCAACCAATGTTTTGCTAATTAAATCAACACACATTAATTCTAATTCTTTTATATCTATATTCTTTATCATCTTATTTGGTCTTTTCTTATTACTAATTTATCGGTAAACTTACCATCATCATCTTCTAGTACTAACATATTAAAACTATCTACCTCTATAATTATGTTATCTCCTACAACTAATCTAATCTCATCTCTTTCAAAGTACTTACCGTTTTCAGGATGAACATTATACTTCTCTCCATTTAAAGATAATACATAAGCTTCTGAAGATTTATCTGTAAGTTTATTTAATTCTGATTGAGTCATTCGGCTTCTATGTTTCATTAACTATTTTTCACTATGTCTCTAGCTTTTTGCCAGCTACTGATTTGTTTATCTACCTTACCTGTCTTAACAGTTTCTGATTTAGTTTCGTTACGCTCCCAATTCCTAACGGCAGCTTTCCAATCCTTCATCTTCGCCTTTCCTACTAACCAACCTTTACTTTCATAGAAATCAAAGAATGTATTAGCGTCAACATTATTAGCTCTCTCATCACAATACTCTTTAATATCATCTGATGTTGGTTTAACAAATCCTGTAAACTTTTTAACTTGGCTTTTACTAGGTTCATCAATATTCCATTCTAATGAATCATTATCATCTCCTATATTATATAAGTCATACTTCTCTATTAATCTTATTACTGATTTGTGAGCATTAACATTTTCGTTTAACTGACCATATTGGAACTCTATGAACTTAGGTATAAACCATTTATTTCCATTGTCAAATATCTTAATGTTTTTAGAGTAATATTTTATAGCTTCCTTAGTATTAATTTTAGCTCCTATTCTAATCTCAGCAACCTCTAGGTCAACATCCCATAATCCAGCGTGATTACAGTCATCTAATATATATAACCATAGTAATTTATACTTAGTTGGTAAACTTCTTATAAATCCTTTTTTCCATTTCTCAGTATCTGTAAATCTTTTAGGCATAATTATTTATTTTAATAGTTATTATTAATTGCATTGTTTAATTTGTCTAGTGTTGGACTTTCATCAACTTCATAAATTGATTCATCATAATACACATCAGCTTTACACCCCTTACAATATCTATAGCTAGATAAATTTAATGCTGATTGAACCACCTTATCACCACAATAGTAACATAACTCCTCTCCATCTTCATAAACTACTTCATTACCATATTCATCTTCCCAACTTTCATTATACTTTTCATATAAAGAATTATATCCTCCTGACCAATAGTTTTTACCACCATTAGAATAATCATAAGAACTCTTACCAAAATCAGAATTAGTATATCTATCACATCCTAAGTGTATTATAAGATTATATATTAGATTAAGACAATTTTCAGCATCATAAAAATCTACAGTTTCACTATCTGTATGAGGGTTGTAATATCCACTACTCATATTAGCAACACAAACATCTAGCCCATTATCAACTAATTGCTCTACATCTGTCATAGCTCCACTTGTCTCTTTATACTCATGATGTTCTAATACAGAGGCAATCTTATCAGAAAAATCTCTACCAAATAAAGACTTACCACCTATACTATTTACAAAATCACTATTACCTCTCCTGTCTGACTGAAATACATATCCAACATCCTTGAACCAAGACATATCAGCTTGACTACTACCAACACATCCAACTTCTTCTGAGTGAAAAAAAGCACACTTGATAATATCTAAATCTAATAACATCTCTAATCCTATCCAAAGACCTACATTATCATCTCCACCTACCCCTACTTGTTGATGATTATCATTACTGAACGCAAACAATGTATTGTCATTATCAAAAACTTTAAAGTCTTTATGTATATCGTGTACTGTGTCTGTATGAGCAACAACACATGGGTAGTATTCTGAACTTCCTTTAGTAACATAGATATTATTATCTTTTATTACTACTGATGCTTCAGGAACATTTTTTGTTATAAAATATTTTATATATTCTATCATCATGTATTCTTTACCTGATGAAGATTGTACTGACAATATATCAATCAGTCTTTGCTTTGTTTTGTTCATGTAGTTTAGTTTTTTAAGGGTTAACGAAGGGTTCTCTAACCCTTCAAATCTAATACAAAGATACGAAATAAATATGACAATACCAAATTATTTAGTATTTACTTCTAAATATCTATTATTAGTTGTAGTAATGGGAGTAATATCCCTTTAGAGGTATTATTATCTCCTCCTTTTAAATCTCTTTTTGTGTTTAAGAAAGCTCTACACTTATCTTTAAGTGATTTTGTTTTAATTAAAATAAAAGATTCCTCAGAGACAACGAAACAATAGTAATCAGCTTCAGTTTTAGAGATACCGCTTAGTTTACCACGGCTCTCATATTCAACAAATACACTGCCAGTTTCAGCAGCTTTTAAATCTGTCTTAACTTCTATTGATTTATTATTAAGTATATCTCCAAGTTCTTTTTCTTTTATCTGTCCTAATTTTAAATCGTATCTAAAATCATTTGAGTATTCCATTTTTAGAACGGAACATCTGAATCATCTGATGTAATAAATTTAGATGATGAGTCATCTTTCTTAGGAGCTTCGTACTTATTCTCAAAAGCGTAATGAGTCGCTCCTTTTTCTGATGGAGTTTTTCTTTCAGCTACTGTAATTTGTACCCATCCATTTTTTGCTATCTTCTGTAAGTCATCTAACTTAAGGTTAGCGTTTAATAATGTTCCGTACTGAGTAGTAAATTCCTTTATACTACTCGCTATGTAATTCTTTTCTTCTGCCATTTTGTAATTGTTTAATTGTTATTATTTTATCTAGTTGTTTGTTTATTAAAATTATCTTTTCTTTCATATCTTGACACTGCTCTTCTACAGAACCTTTCATTAAGTCTAATTGAAAACATACATCTTTGTAAGGTAATATAGTTAGTTTAGGATAAGCAACAGTGTAGTTGTCAAATACTTTACAAGAATGTAATACAGTTGCGTGTGAATTAAGTGTAATTTTACCTATTTTCTCAAATCCGTATTGGAAATAATTTCTCATAATATAAAAAAACAATCTTCTTGCATCTATAACCTCTCTTTTTCTTATCTTACTTTTAATCTCATTCTCACTTATACCCATTTCCTTGTATATGTAATCAAAAACAAATTGTATTTTCTCTCTATCTCTTTCCATAATTACCTTCTGTTAGTTGGTAAAGCTTGAATTATATCATAATCCTCCTCTCCCTCAACAATTATAGAGTGTCTGTTTGGTATATCAACTTCTATTATATCTATAACATCTCTAACATCTATATTTAGAAAGGTAGCTAATCTAGCCATGTGAAAGTATCTTAAATAAAAAGGGTTGTCAATATATTTTTCTATTGTACTTCCTTTTACATTTATTATTTTACCAAATCTTACTTTGGATATACCTCTAATTCTAAGTATTGCTTCAAGTTCATTTTTAGAACTTCTTATCTTATCATAATTATTCTTTGCCATAATTTATTTTTTAGTTAAACATTTTTTTCCATTGTTTCCTTACATCAGTTTCAATAACATCTTCTTGTAATTTCCTTATTAATAAAGACGCTTCTTCTTCACTATACTGACTAATTTCTGAAAGTATTTCTGATTTATCTGATTCTGATATAGGACTAACATGTAACAGAGACTCTATTATACTCATTTGTATAGATGAGCATAATAAAGCTTCTCCGTTAGTTAGTTCATCAAACCACTCATCATTCATTAGTCAACAATCTCATCTTGACCAAATACTCCTTGCTCGTAGAATCCTGCAATTTTTAATACAACTCTACTCATAGCTCTTTTCTCTGCCATAGCTACAGGAAACTTCTTACCACCTCCCATTAAGTTGTTGTCTGCAGATTCTCCAAAAGACATCATGTTTCTAGCTTCTCCGTTAACAGTCATAGAGGCAACAGCTTTCAATACACAATATCCTTTCTCAATATCCATACTTATAACTTCATAAGCTACAGTTATCTTTTGTTTAGATACAATCTTATCTATACCTGTTCTAGTTATAATTACAAAACCTCTCTTGTCTTTGTAAATATCTTCTTCTGTTAATCCGTTTTCAAGATAAAGCCTTCTTAAAGCTTCTTTCTTTGTCTCAACTTTGTAAGCTGTTCCATTTAGTTTGTCTGTCATAGTTTTTTTTGTCATGTTATTATTATTAATTTGGTTAGTATTCTCTTTTTTATTTAATTCTTCTTCTTGCATTTGCATAAATAACTCTTTACTTCTTCCCATATCTGTATGTTTTTTTATTAAAATTATGTTCTCTACAATACTCATCTAATACTGTTTCTGAATGGTCTTTACAATCATAACATATATTAATATCTGTATTTATAGTAGAGCTACAACAATAACTTATCGTGTCCATCTCATCAAAGTCATCGCTACATTCGTAACACACATCCATATCATCATACTTTGGATTTTCTCCACAGTTCCCACATTGAGGGGTATCATCTTGGTAATTTCTTGGGTCATCATACTGACCTCCTGTAATAATAGTTTTAATCATAGTTAGTTTTTTTAGGTTTATACTCTATCTCTCTTTCAAATCTAATACAAAGATACGCATAATAAATTTAACTGCCAAATTATTTAGAAAGTATTTTTAAATTTCTTTACTATTATATCTATATCCTTATCCTTATCCTTATATTTATCCTTATCCTTATATATAAGTGTTCACTGAGGGGTTGATTAAGGGTTTATTAACTCTTAAAAGTAATGTGTAATTCTTGCTACCTGACCACTAAACTTTTCATGAAGGAATCCTTCTACAGCTTTAGGAACACCAGTAAATCCTTTTCTACTATGCCAGCTATCAGTTCCGCTAGGACTTCTTAAGTATTCTATAGTAACTCCAATATAATCTTTAGCATCTAACCACTTGTGTTTTACCTTGTGATGTAAGTGATGCAAGTACCAGTATCTATATTTAGTTTCACTCCACATAATAGGCTCTTCCTGAGCCATTAATAGGGGTAATTTATCCATCTTTGCTCCATCTCCATGTTCTAACCCTATTAGACTATTACCGTACTTATAATACTTCCTATGAGATACATCAGAATTTACAGTAACATCATCAGTTTTTCTAAACCAAGCTTTTAAAGCGTGAGCTAAATGGAATCCACTTTGATAATCGTGATTACTCATTGAATGAATACAATCTACAGGAGCTACTTCTCTTAAAATCTCAACACATTTAACATATAAAGCTAATGCTATCTCAAAATGCTCCCACCATTTACCCTGACAATCCTGATTCGTGCCAGCGGTGGTCTGATTATAAACATTATCTATATGGAGTACATCATTACCAATACAGAACAATATTCTATCTATATTAAAACCATCTACCTTATCTAATATACCATTTATACCTTCAATAACTCTTTCTACAGCTATATCTACATTATAACCATCTCCTGTTTCATTTTCATTAGAGTATTTACCTATATGTATATCAGCTGGATTGATTATTAACAAGTGTTCGTTAGTATCTTTCTTGTTTCTTTTCACTTTCTTGTATTCAGGAGAGTGATTTTCAATTAATTCCTTTAATTTAGGTAATATAGTTTGCTCTTCATTAACACTTTCTTTTGTTACAATAGAAAATCTTAATTCTCCAGAAGCTGATTGCCAATGTTTTACACTGACAACATCTTTCTTATCTATACCCCTCTGATTTAAATGAATTCCTAGAGCTGTGTTGCCATTGATATTGTCAACAGTTTCAGCTCTATTTTGATATACTAATTCTTCTTCTTCTTTACTAAGTCTTAACCTTCTACCGTATTCTTTCATATTTTTTTTTCAAATATACAAAAAAAAAACTTATAAAACATAAAAGGGGGAACTACCCCCCTCTTATTACCCAAAAAAAACTACTTGAAACTATATAATACTTCATTAAGAAGTATGTAGTTATCCGCAAAGATAACTATTTTTTACAACAATCCTTACCACAAAAAGGATTTTTCTCAAATGATGAGAATATTATAGGTAATACACCTATACCTGTTAGTATTAAATTGTTTGTTGTTATACCATAAGATGCCATATCAGCTGAAGCAGCTAATACAATTACTCCTGATACCGTTCTTTTGCTAGACCACTTACCTTTATTATCTTTAAATAATTCTAATACAGCTTTTACTAATTCTGTAATTGGTTTAATAGCATTATCAGCAACAGCTGAACCTATCCATTTTGTAAATGGGTTTTTAATATTAACTCCCATACTACTTCTTAGATATATCAGCTATACCTTGACCTAATATAAGAGTCAAAATTGCATAATAAACCTTTTCAACTTCTTCTTCACCTAATCCTAGTTTTCCAGCAATGAAAGGAATAAATATAGCTCCCATTGTGTACCAAAATTTTCTTGAACCAAACATTTTCTTTAAAATATCCATTTTTATTTATTTAAAATTAATAATATGTCCAGAGAACTTCTGAACTTTTTTTGTCTGTATCTGTGTCGCAGTGTATAAATGTCTCTCCTATTCCAATTCTAATAAACCCTACTTCTAGTAAAGCTTTTAGAATCTTAAATCTTGTAACACTATCTTTTGTAGATATGTCTGATGCGTTACATGGTATATTTTTATGTGATGATGTTTTTACACCACCTACTTTTTTATTGTGTTCAGGACATCTATATCCTGAATTTATTTTAAATGGAACACCAGATATATCTCTAGCCTTATCTAACATTAAAAGGAAATCTAAATCCATATTATCTCCTGTACCACCTTTCTCTTTACAAGAACTGCAGTTACAATCAAATTCCTCTTTTGAAAAATACTTTAGTTTCATTAAGCTGTTATCATTAAAAACTCAATATCACAAGAACCAGTATCAGCGTCTGCTGCTATCTGAGTTATATCTGCAAAATTGTTAAATGTTGTTCCTGAAGCGTCAACATCAATATCAGGACTCATTAAGAAAAACGATTCTCCAGCTTCTAACTTGAAAAACTGAGAATCTGTACCATCATAAAGTCTAAGTGTTACGAAATTAGTATCATCTAAATTTGTTATTCTAAAATAACACCAAGCATCAGCTACTACTTGACCCCTACCATCTACTGTAGAAGTGTATATCATATCTGTATATGATGTAGCTATATTCATTATTCTTTGAATAACCTGACCTTGAGTAAGAAAAGTTTTTGATATAGCATTACCATAAGTAACGCCATTAAGAGTTATATTCTCTGAAATTGTTATTGTTGCTGTTGATGGGACTACTGTGGTTGCCATATTATTTATTTTTTAATTTGAAAAATTTATATATTGTAAAACAGATAGCTAAAGATATTGAAATCATAGTTAGTATCTCATTACATTCTGTCATTGTTAAAGCGCTAGCTCCTCCGTTCGCTATCACTACCTGAACACTATCTTTCATTTCCGATTTCATTTTTTTTATTATTCAATATTACCTGTTAAAGATGGAGCTGTATATCCTATACATACACCAGAAGTTACATTAAATCCAGTAACATTATGCAGAGAATATGGACTTTTTATACTAACATTATTCAATCCATTAGCTGCATCTCCCATTATATACATTGCCTCAAAAACGCAATCAGAAATAATATCTAATCTATAGTAGTTTACACCAGTTACAGATTGTCCTGCTCCAAGTATCGTTTGAGTACCATCTCCTGTTAATTCTTGTAATGTATCTAGTGTTGGTTTGTCCATTTTATTTTTTTTATTTATTAAGATTCTATTTATCCTGTAATTATAGGAGCTGTATATGCTATACAAACTGCAGATGCTCCTGAAATAAGTATTGAATTAACATTATATAATATTTTTTCGCATCGTGAGTTTCTATCAAAAATATCTAAACCTGTCAAATTAGATGGGTTAACTTGATTGTCTATAGTGATAGATTCTATTGTTGTTGTAGCAGAAAAAAAAGATACAGCGTAAAATTTTCCTGTTACTGTTCCTGAAGCGGGTGTAATTACAGTTTGAGTTCCATGTCTTGTTATTTCTCTTAATTCTCTATATACAGGCATATCCATTTTTTTATTATTTTATACTGCGTTTAATGTTATTGTTAAATTGAAGAATGTATCGTTTGTCCCACCAGCAGACTTAATCATAGGTAGTAAAAAATCTCCCTTAGATAAACTGTTTATAGTAAAAGAAGTGTTATCAACAACTCCAACTTTAATATTACTACCATATGTAGAGGCTGTAAATTCCTCCAATACAGTTAATGTGTTAGCTACTTGTGATACAGTAAAATTATCACTTAGGTTAGCTGTAACATTATTACCCTTAACTAAAGCAAATGTAACAGTTTCAGTAACAGTTCCACTTACCCATCCATCAACCTGAGATATTGTATAATCTTTATCAGCTAAGAAAATAGAAGTTCTTAACATATTAGAAACACTTATTACATTAGCCGCTGATATAGTTGCAGAACCATAATTAGAGTTAAAATATAAATCTTTATTATTATTCATACTTACAGGAAAGTAATAATTTGAATTAGCTGGAATAGTAAAACCTCTTAATGTAATTATGTTTGTATTAATAGTACCCTGAGAAGCCCATTCTAAAATACCTAAAGAGTTTTTAGTTAATACAGTACCATTAGAAGCTGTACTAAAGTTTAAAGGTACATGAAGGTTATCATTGTTTAAATTCTTATGTTCGTTAGAAGCCATTAAATGTTCTTTTTATATTTATTATTAATATCCTTTAGTTCTCTAGCTAAATCCATTATCTCATCTTCTTCAATTTCGTAATCTTCTCTTTCAATTTCCTCATCTCCATAAGTAAATTTAACTACCATCTCCTTATCATCCTCCTCTATTAAAACAACCAACTCCCCATTACCATGTAGCTCTTCCATCATTTCTTGTGTAAAATGAAAGTGGTAATCATGGTCTATATCATTCTTTATTTTTGATTCCATAATATTATCTATTTGTTCTAATTTTTTTATTGCCCACTCAACTCCACTTGTTCCTCCCCAAGCATCCCACATTATTCCTCCACACCCCTCATCATAAGGAACATCTTTATGTTGTTGATGTCTTTTAAAAGAGGCCATTCTAGCTATTGTACTTCTTGATAACTTCTCTCTACGAGCTAATTGACCTGCTCTTGTCCAACCAACAGAAGTACCACAATCACTACCATTCTCCTCTTTATACTTTATAGCTCTCTTAGCATTGTTAGTTGCAGAATCAGGATAATCATTATATGTTTCAGCAGCATAGTAATCTTCATTAGCTTCATCACATTGTGATTTTGTTTCGTACTGACATTTTCCAGTCTCTCCGAATTTCCATAAATTATCTTCACACTTTAAACAAGGCATATTTTAATTTTTAATAGTAATAACCTTCATAATAATCACATCCACAATTATATCCATATCCATATTCTGAACATCCACAGTTTCTGTTATTTGTATAAACACTATCATACATAATAATACCATGATTTTTCCAAACACCTGTTCTACAAGGTTTGTGATTTTTGTATGTAGGATAGTTAGCAGTCTCATCAGAATCATTTAGAAACTCTATAGCGTCTGCTAAAAATATCTCAGCCTTTCTGTAAGTATCTTGTTTATAGACATTTAACTCACTAGGATTTACAACATTACTAAACTCATCCATACTTGTAACAACACCCATACTAGTACTGTTCATTTGAATTTCATTAATAATTTCAAATCTAGTGAACCAAGCTAAACAATCATTAAGATAATCAGTTAAAAAAGTTTGATTAGCTACTGTCAAAGTTCCATTATTGTTTTGTTCTTTTAATTCTCCATAAAACTTAACTCCTAACTTATCTTTTACATGAGCAAGTTCAGTAATTATTAGATTATTTGAACTAATTAAATAAGGGTCAGTATTAGCGTTAGTAAAAGATTTACTAATTACTTCTGCTGATGTTATTAGTGATTTGTATTGTCTTAAATTCGCCATATTAGTTTTGTTCTATAGTTGTCTCTTTAATATCTCCATCTTTCTCTGTAACTATTATCTCTCTATCTGAAACAAACATATCTCCATCCTCTAACATCTCAAAATCTTCATCTAATAAAGCTCTCTGTTCGTTTATAGTCAATACCTTAGTAATATCTACATCATTAGCATACGATACAGGTGGTTCGTAATGTATTGTTAAATTTCTTGGGTCAAATCCCATTTCATGATATAAAAGTTTATGAATACCTGTTAGTAATAAATCTGATGTTTCTTTAATAACTGTAGTCATTACCAAGTCATAAGATATTCTAATCTCACTTCCTGTATTATTCATTTTACCAGAACTAACAATTCCACTTAAGGAAGGTTGCCATCTATGAGCGGTAATTATATTTTGGTCTGTAATTTGTTGAAGCTCCATCCAACTTCCATCTCTATCATCTTTCAATATCTGAACATTAGCATTTGCTGTATCTCCATTCTTAACGATAAACATAATCTTACCATTATTACCTTGTCCACAAAATTTCTTCTGAGCTTCTTGTACTAATTTCCTAGCTTCTTCTTCTCCCATATCCCCATTAATCTCAACGATTGCAGAAGGTTGGAATCCATTTTGGAATTGTGTATTATTCCATAATCCTATCTCATAATCTACTGATATATGTTCTAATCCAGCAACATAATCAGGAAGTCCATAGAATGTAAATGTAGGTTCGTAATCTTTGAATTGCATTACAAATCTACTTGAAGTAACTCTTGGGTAAAGAGCTATTTTTTGCATCTTATCCTCCTGAGACCTAAAGTTTCTCCAATCAGGATGAACATAAACATCTTTTTTGTTTTTTGATAATCTAACTGTTGTAGCGTCTAAATGATAAAGATTAACACCTCCATCATATAAAACACCCTCTAAATAAGCATTACCGAATGTATAATAATCATCTGCTAATTTTTTGAACACATCTCTCAATGATTCTCCATCAGCATTAACATCTTTAATAAATTCTTCTGTAGTTTCATCTTTACAAACAAATTTAGCTCCAGCTGTAAATACAACTTTCTGAGCTAACACAGACCTGTGAGTAGATGATTTTCTTTTAAGCTCAGCTAAATACTGAGGAAATAAATTATCCTTACCAAAAGGAATGAATTTAGTATTTATTCTCTCTAAATCTAGTGGCTCTACAATGTTAGGTGGAGTAATTAAATCAAAAACTCCAAACTCAAAAGTACTACTCTTTGTCTTTTTCGTATTCACTTGACTCTTTTTCGGAGTCGTTTGTTTCTTTGACCTTGTTGACTTTTTTAACATTTGTTTTAGTAGTTTTATTAGTTTTTTCTTCTTTCTCTACAAATTTAGTCTGACCTAATGTTTCATAAACAAAAGCTAATTCTTCTTGAGATGAAGATTTAGTTATCGTAATTGACTTATTAACTCCATAATGAAACTGCTGAGAATTTGTAAGTGTTTTATATTTTGCCATAATAGTATATATTTTTAATTGCTGTAAATCTACAACATTATTTTCACAATCACACATATTTTTAAAAATAAAAGTAAGGAGGTTTTACCCCCCTTACTATTTTATTAAATATATATTATGTAGTTGTTGCTGTCATGTTTACTAAATCTGGAGTAAGAACTCCTAATGGAGCTGCACCAGCGTATAGTCTAGGTAACTCAAACTGTTTAGCCATTAATGTAATTGTAATTCCATTTTCTTCAGAATAAGCAGCTCCTGTATTACCTTCCATTGAAGCTAAGTTTAGGTAAGTCTGACTTCTTGATAATGAAGCGTTCTCACTACCTCCAACTGAATACTTTTCACTAACTCCAATTACATATTTGTTACCATTAGTATCTACTACAATACCCATCATACATTGAGTTAACATCTCTTGTAGTACTGCAAATTTAGTATCATTCATTCTTGGTAAGTAAAAAGAAAGAGTACACTCAAAAGCTGTTGAACCATTTTCTTTTGTAGCTGCTACAGCTAATGTAGGTACTTCATCTTTAAATTCAAACATGAACCAATCAGCTGTTGTTCCTCCTGTATCTACTATACTTGATATTGAATGAGAAACTCCTGCAGTATTAACGAATGTAGCTTCATCTCCTGCTGCCCAACTTCTTAGGAAGATTTGTGATATACCACCTGTTCTTTGTAAGTCATCACATAATATTGATAAACCTTTAGTTATTGCCATTTTATTTTATTTTAATTTATTAATATTAAGATTAAACTAACATCCCACCATTAACTAAAGAGTTCCAACCATATTGGAAGCCCATAGTGAAAGCTGAACGGATGTACATTTTTTCTGTTACCTCATCATAGAACATTTTTAACTCATTCTCTGGAGCTGAAACATCAGTACCAATAAATAAGTTATCTTTAGCTGAGTAGATACAACCTTGAGTTGCTTGAATACCTGCAGTAGCAGCAGTAAATAATGCTGGTAAATCTGCACCTGTTAAAGCAGTTAAAGCTGTGTCCCACTCATACATAGGTACTAATTCAACACCTCTAAATTTCAATCTTTCATAGTTAACACCTGATTGAGCTTCTGAATGTCCGTAATCAACAGCTCCTGCAACAGAAACAGTTGTTAATGAACCGTAGTATGCGTTATAGATATTTGGAGTAACAAACATTCTTTTTTCTGAAGCTGGAATTTGTTGTAACTCAGATGGAGCTGTATCAAATACTGTTTGTAGTAATAAAACTGCATCAGCTGGAGCGATTGCAGAACCTACAGCAATAAGGTTACCCGCAGCTGTTCCTGTAGCAGTAACTTCTCTTAATTGAGTTCCCGCATTAATTGCGTTTCCTGTAGATAATGAAATGAATAGTCCATCTCCCATTGATTTGTAAGAACAGTCAGCTACTGCAGCTGCAGAGTTTCCTGCCCACATATTTCTAACTAAGTCAGATTTAATTCCATCTCTAGTTCTGTTTATGATTGCATCAGCTAATTCTGTACCTGAAAGGTCAGCCATGTCAACTCCTGCTCTATAAGACTCAACAATTACTTGGTCTTTAAACTCAGTCCAACATTGTTCTTGTTTTACAGATGTGTTTTCTACTGTGATTACCTTTGGTGCAATTGTAAATCCTGCTGGAGTACAAGCGTTAGCTCCACAAGCGTCGTTTACTGCTGTTATACCTTGTAATTTAGGTGCTAACATAAGGTTTTGTTTATACTTTACATTTGGATATATTCTGTAGTTACTCATAATATCATCCGAAGTAAACATAGGTTCTAATAAAATTTGTGAAGCGAATTTACCTTGGTAAACTGCTCCTAATCCATCTAATGCTATATTTGCCATTTTTTTCTTTTTTTTTAATTAATTATATTGTTGTTTTTATTTTAGCAGCTAATATGTCAAACATAGAATCTACTTTGTTTTCCTTAACTTCTACTACCGCTGGGTCTGAATCTGTTGAGATTTCAGTTCCTTTAGCGTTAGATTTGTTGTTTAACTTCTCTACTTCAGCTTTCAACTCTTTAATTTCGTTGTCTTTAGCTTCTGATAAAGTGTTAAACTCTGATACCTTAGCTTCAAATTCAGAAAACTTGTTAGAGATTTCTTCATTGTCAGATAAAATAACATTTACTTCAGATACTTCTGTTGTGTCAACTTCGCCCTTTACAGCAGCAACAATTTCTTCAACCTTAGTATTGAACCATGATTTTAATTCTTCGGTCATTTTTTTACTTTTTTGATTATTATTTAATTGATTAACGATTTCTTTTTGGGTTTTATTTTTAAATTTAGTAATATCGTACTTAGCTGCAACCATCACAGCGTCTGATACTTTATCAATAAATCCGTATTCTAATGCTTCTTCTGAACTGAACCAAGTCTCCTCATCCATCATTTCCTCAATCTGAGATAATGGTAAACCTGTTTTCTTAGTGTATATGTTTGCTATCTCGGAACTTAATTTATCTAGCAGGGCTGCAGTCTTTCTCATGTCTGAAGCTTCTCCCATCGCTCCACCCCAAGCATTATGTATCATGTATAAAGAGTTTTCTGACATTATAATCTCATCAGCAGCTAAGGGAATAATGCTACCCATACTTGCAGCTATACCTTCTACATAAGCTATAACTTTTCCTTTATATTTCTTAAGCGTATTATAGATAGCCATGCCATCAAATACCTCTCCTCCTACACAATTAACATGAAGATAAATATCTTTACCTTTCAGTAGTTTTATATCATTAACAAAGTCTTTAGCAGATATACCATAGCTTCCAACTTCATCATATAAATAAACATCAACAAACTTATCCGTTTGCTTTGCGTTTATTGAATACCAACTTTGTTTATTATTCATTTTACAAAAATAATTTAATTAAATATTATACTTACGAAAAAAATGGAAAAAAGATTTACCATCTGACATTCTTAATTATTTTAGACTTATCTCTCTCTTTATAAACTATGTTCTGAGCTGTTCGTTCAGTTATATCATACTTTATTGATAGGTCTATAAAACTATGAGTCCTGTTACCATCATTAGTAACAAGTAAATTATCAAAATCTTTAATTACCATATAATTTCTTAGCCTCTTTGGCTCCACCATTCCTCTCTCAATCAAATGAGCGAGCATATCTTTTATTTGAGGTTCTTCCCCAAACCTTGTCTTTAATTCTAAATATAGTAAATCAATATATTCAGTTATGACTTCAGATTTATTCTCTCTCTGAGCCATATTATTCTTCCCAAAAATCAGATACCTGACTCCAGAATTTAACTACAGCTTTCCTGCACCCTACACAACTAATAGATTGTTTAACATTAGGAAATTGTCTATGCCATTCAGCAAATAAGAATGGTAAGCTAGTAGGATGATATTTGTAATTAGAATCCATGTGTTCTTTATTCCTCATAACATTATCCATTATCTCTTTTCTTTTTTCTCCTGTAATTTTTTCAGCTACTAATTCTATACTCATATTATAATTTATTGGTTACTCTTTCCATTTACCTAAAGGACACTCTCCGTAAAACTCTTTAGTAAGAGTAGCTTTTGCATCTAAGAAACAACTGCATTTACCACACCTAGCTCCCCTTTCCCATTTAGGTTTTTTTAACATTAAAAAATTTCTGTAAAAACTACAGCTTTTACAAGTATCTAACCTCTCCTGTTTAACTTTTTTATTAACAAACATATCTTAAAAAGATGCTTCAGCTTCAATAGCACTGACCTTATTCTGAGATGTAGTTATATCAGCTTCAACAACTACAACCTTAGACCTTTGATTCATAGCTCCTTGTATTCCCCTTTGTCCATCTACCTGAAATTGTGTTTGTGCAAATGAAGGAACATTTGTTACTCCACCATCAGCAAAACTAACTCCACCTCCAGCATAATTCATAGCTGACAATTGACTTCTAAACATAGATGTACTTCTTTTATTTATAACAGCTTCTCCTCCTTCTAATTCTACCACTCTACCACCTACAGAGAACTTCTCTCCACCTTGAGCATGAGAATTTCCGTGAACCATACCTCCTTGAGCATATCCATCAATAGTTCCAGCAGTAGTATGTTGTCCTCCAAAAGTCATTAGAGACATCTGTCCTCCTCCACTTCCTCCACCACCACCACTTGATGAAGGGTTATCTCCACCACCTCCTGAATCTGGACTTTTAAATGCAGATGATATATTTCTTTTAGCCGCACCAATAGCTCCTACAATAGCTGCTATACCAATTATTTGAGCCCACCAAGGCATACCTTTTATACCATCAGCTATAGACTTTAAGAAAGTAGCTCCAGCTAACGCCATGCTAGCTCCTGTTTTAGCTCCATCAGCAGCTATTTTAGCTGGGGCAAGAGCTACATCAGCTGATGTAGCTAATGTACTAAGAGTAGTCATTACACCCATTATCTTTTCCGCTGTAGCTGCAGCTTCTGTTATTATTATACCAGCTTTTCTAACAGCATTCATTTTACCCTCCTCTCCAGCTACATCTTGCATAAAACCACCTAAATCTCCTAAAGCACTTATGTATTCCCTTAAAGCTTGTTCCTGTTGTTCTTTTGTGTCAATAGTGTTTTGTGTAATATCATTATCAATATCTAGATGAGCTTGTCCATAATCTTCGTATAATCCAGCCATATTTGCAAGAAATTCAGCCTCTAAAGATAGCATTCTATCTTTATGCTCCATTTCTGAAATTTCTTTATTAGCTAAAGATAAATCTAAATCAAGTTTTTCTTTCTTATGAGCTTCAGTAGCCATTCTTTCTGATGCCTTAAAATTATCTTTTTTAGTTTTTATTGATTGTTTTGCTATTTTATCTTCTATTTTAGACAAATCTTGGTTGTGTAATTTAGCTTTATATAATAATTCAGCATTTTGTTCTTCATCAATAGTATTTAATACGGAATATAAATCTTCAGACTGAGCAGCTCCTTCTAACACAGCTATATTAGCTGCGTTTTTCTTATTTTGTCTTTGTTGCTCTATTTCACTTGCCTCTTTGTCGTAATAAGCTTTGTCTATAGCTACTAGAGTTTTAGATAGTTGTAATTTAGCCTTAACTTCATCATTACTATCTGTATCTTTAACACCTTCTTGATTTAAAAATTGTTTCAAAGCATTTCTTTTAGCTTCTAACATTTTAATATCTGACTCTAACTTACCTACAGTTAAACTTACCTCTGATTGATGTTTAGAAACAAGCTCTTCTAATGTAGATATGTATTCCTGAGATTTTATTTTTTCATCTTCTTTAACACTTGGAGTAGTTAATAAGTCAGATAAACTACTTTCTGTTAATCCTGTTACAGCAAGTTCAAGAGATTTAATTTCATTTTTATAATAACCACTTTTTATAGATTCTTTAAAATCCTGTATAGTCATACCATAATCATCTAATAGCCCCATCAATCTTTTAGCCCTTCTAACTCTATATTTGTCTCCAGCAGTAAAGTTAATATCATACCAAGACATTCCAAATTCATCTTCAACATCTTGTATAATAGAAGGAATATCAGAATCAACATTAAACAAACTACTATTAGCACTTAAATTTTGTTTCATTTGATTTTCAATTATATCAGCTGAAACTTTTGTTTTAAGTATAACAGCCTGCATATCAGTGAAAACAGTAGCTAGAGCTTTGTCTGTCATAGCTGTTATAAGACTTCTTGTAGATGTTTCTATATCATCAATATTATCTTTTTGTTTAACAAGTTCTTTGTTATGTGTCTTTAAAAAACCATTAATTGTATCTATATCAATTTTCTCCTGATTTCTTAATCTTCTTATCTTCTCTTGAGATACAGCGCCCTCATCATTTATTTTATTAATATCTTCTCTTGTCTTTTTTAATGACTTTAAAGATTTGTTAACCCTCTCTATATCAGTGTATGTTTTTACCATAGCTTGCGAAACTAAATCTTCTCTTGAAGCAAGTTTTTCAGTTTCATCAGAAGCAAACATAAGAGCGGCGGCTAACTCTCCTAAAAGAACAACTGCTAATCCTATACCACTAGAAACCAGAACTAGCCTAAATGTTCTCCAAGCTGCTGTAGCTATAGCTGTAGCTCCAGCCATAGCTTTCATTCCAACTCCAACTAATGTACTGCTAGTTGCTATAGCTGTTAAAGCTATCCTAGCTGGTATTAATCCAATTACAAAAAATCCTATAATTTTAGTAGCAATCTTTATTTGACCCCAGAATTTCTTTATCTTATCTTCATTGTCAACTAAATCATTTGCCCATTTTGCTAATTTCTCTAATGTTTTCTGTAAAGCTCCTCCAAATTGTTTAGTTAAAGCTATTGATATTCCTTGCAAAGCTGATTTAACCTTAAATATACTACCCTGTAATGTATCTCCAACAGTGTCAGCCATATCTTGACCAGCTCCACTAGCATCCATTAATTCATCTCTTAACTTTGATATATCATCAGCTCCCTCTAACATTGTACCAAAAGCAGCTACTTGTCTAACATCCATAAATGTAAGTACATCTGCTAAGTTAGTACCTTCATCTTGCATATCTTTAAACATCAATAACATATCATCTAAACTATGAATTGTATGTCCAACTTTTTTTGTTAATTCAGATGTAGGGTCTTGCATCTTAAGGAATATATTTCTTAAAGATGTACCAGCAATAGAAGCTTCAATACCTGTATCTGCTAATTTAGACATTATAGCTGTAGTTTCTTCTATACTAAAACCAGCCATAGTTGCAATTGGAGCAACTTTAGTCATAGATGTTTGCCATTTCTCAATATCTAAAGCTGAACTTGTAAATGCAACAGCCATAACATCTACTACCCTACCTGTCTCACTAGCATCTAATTGAAAACCTCTAATAGCATTACCAGCAACAGTAGCACTTCTTGCTAAATCACTTCCTGTAGCAATAGATAAATTAATAGTAGCCTCTGTAGCTGATTCTATTTCAGTTACTGTAAAACCTAATTTAGAGAGATTTAATTGTAGGTTAGCTACTTCAGAAGCAGTAAAGAATGTTGAACGACCTAATTCTTGAGCTGAATCTGATAGTCTTTTAAACTCATCTTCAGTAGCTCCACTCACAGCTTTTACCTTAGCCATAGTAAATTCAAACTCTGTAAATGTGCCAATCATTGTAACCATAGCTTGACTAACTCTCCTGAAGGCTGTTACTAATATAGAGAAAGCGGCAGCTCCCTTTAAAACACCCATAGCCATTGAGTTCTGTAATGTAGTACCCTTTCTGGTAGTGTTATTAGCGTCAACCATAGCTTTCTTTGTTTCTCTTAAAGCTTTTGATTGATTCTTAACAGCTTGTTCATTCTTTTTATATTGTTGCTCAGCGTACTTACCAGCATTAGCACCCTCTTTCATATCCTTCTTGATGTCTCTTTGCTGTTTTCTTAATTTCTTAAGACTATCTTCAAGTTGTTTGATTTTACCTACACCCTCAACCTTTACATTTATTACCTTATTTATTTTTGCCATATTTTTTTATTTATTAACCTGCGAATATATCTATAACTCCACCACCTTCTTCTAAGTATTTGAAATACTCATCTATTTCTTTTGGTAAAGCTGTATCTATATTATTATAAACTCCTAATTCTGTTGCCATTATATCTGCTTTTGCTACAAAGTCTGATTTACCTGAGTTCATACCGAATAATGTAGGATAAGATGTTAGTAATCTGTGAGATATAAGATAAGCTTTTCTTTTCATTGTTTTGTCATCCATACTAGAAAAAGCTTTACTCTTAGTTTTCATCCAATCATATATCACTCTTTGAGTAACATAAACTCCTTTTGTGTTTCTTACCCCATAATCATTTAACCTCTCCCAATAATCAACTAAACTTCTTACATTTAACTCCACTAACTCATCAGAAACTTGAACATTAGCTCTAAAACTTTTATCTAAATTACCTGAAGCTTTATGACCTTGTTCATTTAATATAGACCTCATAAAACCTATAAGCTCTTTACCTACTTTCTCTAATTCTATTTTTAAGTATTTGAATTCTGCCATTAGTCAGGATTTTGTCCATCAACAGCAGGCTCTAAAACAAACTCAGTACCATGATAAGTATCGTTCCTAGATGATGACCTTACAATCTCTTTTATATTACCAAAATTATCTATATATACTACAGGTAAAAATATTTCTTCTTTATTATCCTGAACATCAACAGAGTCTAATGCTAGAGTTGTGTTATCTGTAACTGCAGTTACTAAATTTGTATCTCTACAACAAGTACTATTTGTAGTTGTCATAGTAGAAGATACTACCATTTTACCACCACTCGTAGTAGTTGTAGAGTTAACTAGACTTTGAGTCATATATATACGACCAGCTCCATTTTCCATAATACCCTCTGTGTTTATATTAGCTAATTTTTTATTAGCTCCTATATCTAAGTTAGGGTCTTTAGGATTTAATGATGGTTTACTTCCACTTATGTATGTTGCCATATTATTGTTTTCTATTTGGTAATGGTACTATATCTGTCAATTGTATTAATTCAACTTTCGTTAATTCGTTTTTTGCTGGAGAAAAATCAACAATCTTATTAATCTTCCAATAAGAACCATCTACATATACTAATTTTGTTAAATCAATATTAATCATATCTGAAATATTTAATTTAAAATAAGATACTCTTATTCTTGGATTAGCTTTCATTTCTTCTATCATATTTTTCCAAAATAAATCATACAATCCTAGACTTAGATAATTAACATCTGAAAGAGGTGGACTTATTAGTTCATTATCAAAAGATAGATTACTAAATAAATCTCCACTTATATCTTCCCAATCTACAAACATAGCTCTTGGAGAAAAAGATGAACCATGATAAGTATTAGTCTGTCCACTAATAGCACTTCCATAATAAGACCAAGCGGTCATCATTCCTAGTTGAGTAGTATTACTAGGGTCATTCGGCCCTTTTACCATACCATTATACTTCATTATTCTAGGATTGTATTTACCAGTCTTTTCAGGTCTAGTTGGATTTGATTGAACTCCATAACCATATACAGAAACTGATTTATTTATAACAGGCATTAATTTTGGATTTAAATTATAACCAGCGTCAGCATTCCAATCAGTCCATGTAGAAGAAAATACAGGATTAACTATTTTTTGAGTACCCTTCTTATATCTATCTCCTAAAACTTCTAAATGGTTAAAGAAATGATACTTAGAATCACTCTCTCTAAATGACTCGTTTATAAATTTAACTAATCCATCAGAACCATCAGATTTATATTCCCAAGCCATTTCTGATGATAATCCAATAGGAAATGTATCTTTACTTTCTTTAGAATAATCTATTTTATTACTCCAATCCATAGCAAATGATTTACCTTTAAAGAAATCATCATAAGGTTCTATGTAAACCTTTTTCGCTTGAGGGTCGGTTCTAAATTGTAAATTAAACATTTGAGCTAGTGATTTAATAAAGTCAGTTTGATTTATATCACAAGGTAAACAATCTTTTATATTATATGTTGTACCTACAGTAAAACCATCATTAGCTACAGGCTCTACTTTAAAGTACGGTTTTTCATTTTGTTGCCATACCTGCTTTACATTACCTACAGGATAGGAAAAACTTGGAGCTCCAATCCATCCATCATGAACATTTGCGTAATAACTATCTCCATTAATGAAATGTTGAGGATTATTACCATTGAAAGAACTTCTGGTCTCATCACTTAAAGATATATAACCAATCTTAGTATTTGCTGCATTTACATTACCATCTGAAGCACCACCTGAATTAAAGTTAAATTTAACAGCTACTTGAACATTTACTTTATATCCAAAAGGCACCCACCAAGCGTAAGGATTTTGCATCTGTTTTTTTACACCAACAAGAACAGGTATAGAAGTACCCGCATAAGGAGCATCACTAGAAGCTTGACTTGGATGTTTACCAAATTGATTTATGTAAGGTGTCTGTGTTTGTGGTGTATCAAAATTATCAAAAGCTCCTAAACCTACTGACGCTCCTGAAGCATCATACATCTCTATTTTTATACCAACTTGAAACATTCCATTTGCTCCTGCAAAAGCACCAGCACTTATAACTCCATCAGTAGTTTGACTATTATCATAGTTACCAACAAGTAAATTAACAGATGCAGAAAAGTTATAAAAACCACTTTTACTACAAGTCCAATATCCTGTAGTTGGGTCATAATTAACAGGAGCTTCATCATTTATAACTGTATCAAGTTTTATATCTTGCCATTGAGTAACTCCAGTTCCATCATCATCTCCCATATTAGTACCTCCTACAACTCCAGTTACCCATGAGCCATCACAAGGCTGAACTACTTGAAAATCTTTAGATAATACATTAGCATCCCAAATACCATAACCACCACCACCTGAAGCACTATCTTGATTCCAATATTTTTGTGTAATAAAACAATTACCTTCAGTTGCTGTCAATATACCTGTTGGAGGGTAATGACTTATTAACTTCTTAAATTCACTACCTTCAATAAAATTACTTTCTATACTATAACCTATGTTATTAAATATCTTTTGCAACATATTGTAAACCCAAAAAGAAGGTCTCCAATCTTGAGATGTATCTGTTTCATTATATAGATTAACCTTTGCAGAAGAATTAAAACCAGCTCCTGCATTTGGCCAGAAATCTCCATAACTAATTAAAGGAAATACAACTTCAGAATTTGCATAAGTATCATTAAATGATGCGGAAATATCAGCGTATGTATAGTCAAATGTTTCACTGTCATATATATGACAAAGTTTCTTTTCCTTTAACTTAGAAGTCCAAGCAAAATTACCTCCATATATAGTACAAGAATAACTATCAGGAGAAGATGTTTGAGAAGTACCATTAAGTTGCAGTACTCCAGAAAAAAACTCAGTCTCTCCAACTAAAATCCTACATGGTTTTAAACTTGTAATATCCTTATTATCAACAGCCTTCACATTGTAAGAATTAGCAAATAATTTATTATTATTTTTAGTAGCTGGAACATCAAATGTTTTAGAGTAATCTCCAAATCTATTATCCAAATCTCTACCATCAGAAACAGCGTATGTTAAAGCTAATGGAAAATCCTCACTATCTGTTATATCTATCTCTCCAACTATGTTATCAGTTATATCTGCATTTATTCTTCTTATAGAAACATTAAGAATATCAGCTGAAGGGTTTACCCTACCAGTTTGGGGAGGTTGTAAAAGTGGAGATTGATTAGAGTATATCCTAACAGATGTTCCTGTAGCTACAAATATTTCAGAGTAATTTCCATCAGATTGTAACTTAGCGCTAGAAGAAATACCACCCAAAGTATCAAATCCTAAATAACCAGTATATCCAGAAGGGAATTGCATCCTATTTGTAGTAAATGATAAAAGATAACTCTCTCCTGCAATTAATGGAGTTGAAAGTATATCTTCTAAATAATGAGGGTCATCACTGCAAAAATTAACCTGAGCTGAGTTGTTAGTCCTAGAGCTAGCAGTAAAAGGTAGTGGAGCCCAAAAAGCTAGTTGACTTCCTGTAGCATTACCTAATGTTAAATCTATCTGCTCATTAAAAATAGGTGTTTGTACAATATCTAATACTTGTAATCTGATTTTCTCTTTACTCATATTATTTATTAATTAGACTGTGTGTTTATACCATTAGCCATAGTATATGTTAAATTAAACTTCACTAATCCCAACTCTTGATTAACAGTTTCTAGTTCGCTATTAGTTATAGTTACACCGAAGTAATCTCTTTGTGATGGATGACTCTCTGGGTTTCTATCTCTATTCCAATCTCCAGCTTCTGTCAATAACTCTATCCATACATTTGGAGATGTTATTATTTCTTCTAACCATTTTGATTCTACATCATTAAGAGGTTCTGTATATACAGTATTACTTCTTGTAGCTTCAATAGAGAAGGTGTTTACAGATGGTTTATATAAATCACTACCTACAGGGTCTCTTGAAGTTGTAAATCCATATACATTAGAACTACTATATTGTTGAGCGTATAGAGGGTTAGGAGATTTTCTTTCAAAAAATATCTTATTAGCTTGTACAGTTTCTGTAATATTTCTCTTAGCTGTATAACTATCAATACCACCCATTCTATTTAACCAATGAAATCTAACGAAATCATAAGCTGGATTTTTAGTTTCTTTATCTATTCTATAAAACCTACTCTCACTAACCCTTTTACTTGCTCCTAATGTTGCTCCTGAGCAAATTAATTTAACTTCATAAGATTCAGTATCTGATGTTATAGTACTAGCAGTAACAGAATTTATAAATGCTGGAGATATATTTTGAGACAATACCTTCCAAAGATATGGAGTACTAGGATTATATCCTGAAACCCACCAAGTAGAGTTAAATGTTCCTGTATCATTACCTAATGTTTCCTGAAAATCTCTAAGAGACGCTGTATTAGAACTACCATCACTTTCTGTAGTTATTACATACATATAAAAATCTGTCATATCGTAAATGTAATCAGGACTACCACTATTAGCTAGTCTATACTGCCACCAACTTAAATATTCTCCCTCATCATCTAGTCTTATTGATTTATAATTTTCTACTGTAGTAAAAGCAAAGTTATCATTTGGACAATTACTTAGAAATTTTTTAGAAGCAGTTGAACTACCATTAGTAAAAACATAATTATTTAAACCTATCTTATCAGTATGTTGTATAGCTGCATTTATAACACCTAAAGCATTAAGGTCTTTATATCCCTCAGCTTCTATTAGTTTTTTAGATATACTAGGGTCTTGTTCGTAAATTTCAAATCTAGCTCTAACATCTACAATCCTGTCAGTCCCACTTATGCTAGTATAGTCTAAAAGATTATTTGTAGTGTAATTTCCACTCATAGCAAATTGAGATGATGGAGAACCCTTAAGTATTGGAGTTAATGTATATGTAAGATAGTTTTTAACTATAGATGATATATCTACTGTAAATGTGTGAAAATCTATCAAATCATTACCAGTTACATATTCTGGACTAATACCCTCATTAGCTATATATGGTAAATCTCTTGATTTTCTTAAAGAGCCAGCAAGAACCATATTACCACCACCAGCATTACCAGATACACCATATTCATTACCAATATATACATCAAAAATAACATTTACTACATCATTAGCTACATAATCTGATTCAAGCATTATGTTTTTAACATTAGCTAATGTCTGACCCCATTGTAATTGATATATCATTGGACTATTACAGCTTACTAAAGTCTGATTATCACTTTCGCTATAACCATAATTAGCTAATGTTCCTCTTGGCTGTTTTAATGCATTTATATTTCCTGTTCCTCCATTTATATAAGCCATTATTAATAAATTTTATATTTGTTATTTAAGTAATTTAATACTTGTGATTTTTCATCCGAGTTTATAGCTTTATTATATCCAATTACCTCTGATAAATTACCATTTAAAAAATTACCATTAGTTCCACCTTGTTGGGTACATCCTATCTGAAATCCAGCGGTAGTATAATCTCCATTTTGCAATACACCACTAAGATTACTCTCAGTTCCTCCATTAATACTTATAATAATACTATAATCAGTAGGAGTATTTTCTTTTAATTGACAATAAGCTATATTCCATTCATCAACGCCATCAGGAACAGCTATACTATTAGTAAGCTGATTACCAAAAACAACAGATGAAACAATAATACTAGATAACTTATATCCAACCGTAAATACAATTGAGTCATTTCTATTCATACTAAATATTATTTGAGAGCTAGTAGCAGACTGATTAGTCCTACTAACAAAAAAGAAAGACATTTCTCCCGAAAATGGAGCGAAAGCATTTGAATCCATATTATCATCTGTTCCATCAAAAACTATTTGAGCTTTATCGGAAGGGCCATCATATCCATATCTTAAAGGCTTCATAGTACTTGTAGATTCAGACACATCACTACCTACAATTGATTGGTCTGACCATGAGCTTATTTTTTTAGTAGGAATACTAAATGTTACCCCACTATCTGATTTTAACCATAAAGCTAAATCACTTATTGTATTAGGATAAACAGATTTTGGAGTAAAACATCTTGTAAACATTCTCATATCAAAAGTCATTGTTATCCTACATAACTTATCATTCTTATTGTTCTTTACTCTCTCTAATCTTAAGGATTCTTTGTCTATATACACCTGTGTTGGAGTTGGAGATGATGTTGATACATTTAGTATAGTTCCTCCACTATAGTTGATTAAAACCTTGTCTAACCACTCTAAAGCTAAATCTTGTAAGTTATCCCATCTTTGTTGTAGTGTAACTGCATTCTGAGCTGCTGTTTGGTAAGTATTGTAAAACTCCATCTCTACATTGTAATGCTCAAACCCTTCATAAATGTCTGGCATCCTAGAACTAGGAGGAGTCATAATCATTAAAGGATAAATAGTATCGTGGTCTTGATTTACTTCTCCTTCATATTTAAAAGCACTATCTCCATAAGTCCATTTACTTGTAGCTACAGTTACAAAATCTGTTAGTCTTGTGATAGCCATATTTCTTTTCGTTTATTGTTTCCGTTATATTTATTTTTATTAGAATGTATTTTGTTTCCAATCATACCATTCTTTTTTGATTCTTTTGTCTTTAACCACTTAATGTATTCCTGTAGTTTTTTATTATCTTCTTCCGAGATTATCATGCTATTTTATTTGGATTCCTAATTTTATCATTAACAGCAGCTTCAAAATCTTTAGTAGCTGTTTGCCAACTCATATATGTTAATACTTTGTACAAATTTGCATCTTTTACTGAATCTATACTATTTTTACCTTCTTCTGTAAATACTCCCTTCTCTGCTATACTATATAAACTATTTAACCAACCATAAGGTTTTATAAATTTATTATACTCTCCAGTTGTCCTTACCCCTCCTGAAGGAGTTGGTTTTGAACTGAAGACATTTGAAAATGATTTGTCAATTTCAGATTTTGTATGCTTAAAAAAAAACTGAACTCCCAAATAATATCCATTGTAAGTAGTTTAAATCTCTCTGTTTTTTTGTCTATGACATCTTCATCATATTCCTCTCCCGCCTTCCTACAAAGAATTGCCATCTGTTCTGGTAAAACATCAAATATACCATGCTTCATATTCTCAATAGTCATATCTAGTTGAGTAGATTCAATATAATCCCCAAAAGTGTTGTTAAACATAGCTTCTTTAGGAAAAAAGTATTTTTCTTCTTCAAACATAAACCCATCCATTCCTATAGGTTGATATTCTTCTGTTACCTTTCCAATAAACTCCATAGCTCTACTTACACTATCTAAATCACATCTTTGTAGAGTCTTGTCATCAATTTTTGTTATATATTGAAAAATCTCAGTATTCATCTTCAACATTTCTACCGTACTAATTTTATCAAAAGGTTTTGATTCATCAAACTCCCCTTCTTTTAATTTAGACTTATGTTTCTGTTCGTTACTTTTTATTATATCAAACCAACCGCACCAATAATCTAATGTAATATCCTTCCATTCTGTTGGCACTTCATACTTCTTGCCATCAATATCCAATGTTACCATTATATCTCTTTTAAGTTTACTTTAAATTCTTCTTCTAATACATCATCAGCGTATATATCATATGTTTCTCCAATTATCTCTGATGTTCTTCTAAATAACCTTTTTTTTAATGATTCTACATCATGACTTATAGATTCTCTATTAATTCCAGCTAAAAATCCTATAGATGCGAAAACTACTAGGTTTGGAATCATATATCTCCATTCATTCATTAAATAGTTCTGTCTTGCGTTATCTTCTCTAAATTCATTAGAATATGCTATTATTGCGTTTATTGCTTCCATAAAATCCCCAAATTTACCTATTTCATGCTCTTCAGTGATATAATAAACAGAGCCCTTTATATATTGAAGATAATCGTATAGTATTTTCTTATGTTCTATGTTATCGCATAGTATTTCTGTCATTTGAGAATATTTTTACAAATATAATATTTTAAATTATACGAGCTACGAAAAAATAAGAAATCTAAGCAAAATAAACAATCTTTCCTGAATTTGTCCAAATTTCTCTATTTACAGCCATTACAAGACAATCTACCATATCATCATGCTTACCTGATGGGAACTTAACACATTGTTGTATAAATTTCTCGTTCCAATCCCCTTTCAGCAATGTTACGCGCTCTGATTCTAGGCTTGCGCTTATATCCTGCACTCTAGCGACCTTATCTTTAGTAGGTGGTTTATCCTCTCTAACATTCAATCCTGTTTCTCTCTTTAATGTTTGAACGATTGACTTACCTGAAGCTTTTGGTTCTACATATATTCTACTACTATTACTATATCCATTCAGTTGAACCCACTCAGGAATGAACCTAATTAAGTCGGGAAAGTTTTTATAAACATTTATACAATTAATAATCTGCCATTTATTGTCTAAATAGATATAAGCTAATAATGCTGATGGGTCATTCTTTTGATTTTCAGTATATGCTGGGTCTATAACAAAATTAACGACTACACCACTGTTCTTTTTTGAATATTCATCTATTTTAAACCAATTACCTCTAATTAAACCAGAGTTTAAGGGAGTTGGAGTTTGCATTAACTGTCCAGAGTAACCATAAGTACCTAAAGCTTGCTTATAGTCCTGTAATATCTCTCTACTAAACCTATCTGTCCAAAATAAGTCATCTTTGTCGTAGTAGTCCTTTAAGGAGGCGGGTTTTATATCATCTGACACCTCAGCGGGTATGCAAATGTGTTTATACTTCAATCTTGTGTTTGTACCACTAACTAAATAACCACTAAGGTCATTTTCGTGTATTCTCTGCATAATAATGATACGAATACCTGTAAGTGGATTATTAAGTCTTGAATATAGTGTTGTTCTATACCATTCGTTAGCATTCTCTCTTTCAACTTCAGATGCTGCGTTCTTAGGAGATACAGGGTCATCAATAATTAGAAAATCAGCTCCCTGTCCTGTAATTGTACCACCAACAGATGTAGCTCTTCTCATTCCCATATAATTATTCTCGTATCTAGCTTTTAAATTCTGGTCTTTCTTAATGTGAAATATCTCTCCCCATCTTTCCTTATACCAATCACTCTGAATAACATCTCTTGACTTAGTTGCGTGTTCTATAGAAAGGTCAGCAGAGTAAGAGGCGGTAATAAATCTAAGTTTAGGGTCTCTAATCCAACACCAAACAGGAAACAGTACCGTAGTAATTAAAGATTTAGTTGAACGGAAAGGTACATTGATAATAATATCTTTCTTTTTTGGT
>TARA_B110001450_G_scaffold91740_1_pt1 | contig 36248 bp, 27 predicted proteins | sample TARA_B110001450 | Tara Oceans TARA_B110001450 (sample SAMEA4396538) | marine metagenome | biome: Polar Biome; feature: [SRF] surface water layer (ENVO:00010504); material: water (ENVO:00002006), including particulate matter (ENVO:01000060) such as... | depth 5 m | reverse complement strand
TTTTTTTTTTATATATTTTATTTTTTTGATATATATATTTATTTTTTTTGATAATATTTTCCCACCCCACCACTTGTCTGTCTCGGGTAGTCCTCTATCAAGTTGTACATCCAACGGGGTTCTTTCGTATCCTTGTTTCATATCTTCCCACGCAAAGTTATGCAACTCATCTCTGGCATATTCTCCTGAATCCCGTATTTCAGTATTTGCACAAAAAATCATCCACAGTTTGGCAAACGCTCTTAATGATTTTGCAAGAGAACGTCTACCGTGTTGTTGTGCCTGAGTCAAACTGTAATTTCCAAAAGGACTATCAACTATAGGGTGGGTGCGATAATATTTCCAGTTATTCTCTCCTAAAGGACTATTTCTAGGGTCATCGATTGCATGTATTATCCGATTCCACATATTTCCATTGGTTAAAGGTGTATTACTTCCACGGTGTCGCCCGGTTTCACAATATGATGCCATATCTTCTACTAACCTTCTGAGAATATCATTGGCATGCAATCCATTGAGTCGTGCTTTGTTCCTGATGTTATAACCACGTGGGTAGTCAGTCCAAAAAAGGGCGTCGCTGGTATAAATCTTAAGATTATTTAAAATATCACTTGTAATATGTGGATTATTATTTGAGTTTGGCACTGGGTTTCCAGACATATCTGTAATCCAGAATACACTAATATGAAATATTGGTTTATTCGAGGCGACACCCTTGCGTGTCTGCGTTGGGATGGAACCATTTGGGTATCTTGTATAAAATTCAACAAACACCTTGCATATAATCTGGCCCCCCTCGACCACTCGACCAGCCTTCATTTTAAAAAAGTCATTAGGAGACTGAGGTTGCTCGCCCTGCGACATTATTAGTGTATTCAATGCGGGTTGAAGACCGAATGCAGAGTGATCCCCCCTGCCACTGAGCCATTGGTACATTTGTTCCATCTTTATCGTCAAAAGTCTTTGCATTTCAAAACTAGTCAGAAGGCGATCATCTTCTAATCCTGCTGCTACGTTCCCACGTTGGACTACTGCGCGTACGAGGGCACTGTTGTGTACGGCAGCTGAACTACCGCGGGCTCTAGAAAAAGCATCCGCGGGGGCGTGATGTGGGGGTGCGCCAAAATTATAGTGCCCTTGAGGATACAGTGGGGGACCAAGTTGCGCTAAAGACCCGTCTAATTTACCTGTTTCTTCTGTAGACGATGATGTAGACGATGTTGCAGCAGTACTGAAGGAGGGTCTACCGCGTGGCATTTTTACTATGTATTCTAATATATGTAAATAATTATATAAAGACTATACAAAAATATTTATTTATAATGTTAACAAATAACGATAAATATTTTATAAATATAAAAACTATACAGGCGTCTATAATTAAACAAGTAATTGATGCATTAAAAGACATATTAATGGATGTTAATTTAGAAATTGATGAAACCGGATTAAAAATTATGGCGATGGATAATACACACGTTGTTTTAATTCATTTAAAATTAGAAGCAGAAAAGTTTGAAGAATATTTTTGTGAAAAGAAAATGTATATTGGCGTAAACATGCTTAAATTACATATGTTAATAAAAACAATAGGAACAAATGATCTTTTAACATTATATGTAGAAAAAGATGATCCAAATAAATTAGGAATTAAAATTTCAAATAATGAAAAAAATGTAGAAACAAATTATAAATTATCTACAATAGACATAGATGTATTAAGTGTTTCGATACCTCCTGTTAATTTTCATACAACAATTTCAATGCCATCGTCATATCTGCAAAAAATAATTCGTGATATGCATAATATATCAGAATATATTGAAATTAGAAATATAGAAAAATCATTAATTTTAAAATGCAAAGGGGATTTTTGTAGTCAAGAGACAGTATTAGGAAGCGAAAAATCACAAAATATAACAATATCAAAACAAAGCGATAATAATACAGAAGAAGATCAAGAAATAATACAGGGTGTTTTTAGTCTAAAATATTTATTAATATTTACAAAATGTACAAATTTATGTCCGACAGTGGAAATATATTTAAAAAATTCATATCCGATTATATTAAGATATACTATTGCATCACTTGGTGAAATAAAATTATGTTTGGCGCAACAAGATATTTAAGTTTTTTGCTTTTTTGTATAAACATCTATTTTTTTCTTTCTAAGAAAATTTTTAATTCTTTTATTTAATATGTTATCAATAAAATCATCAAAAATTTTATATATAAATGGTATAATTATATCATTTACTGTATCTTCGCCTAAAAGAGCACCAGCAGTCATTAGTAAACCTTGATTAAATTGAATAGTATCATAAGTATTATCTATGTTTAAAATATTAATATCATCTATAATATTTTCGTCATTATTAATTTCATCATCACCGGTTGGTATAAATTTTCTAATGTAATTTACAAGTAATAAACTTTTATCTTCGTTTGTAGGATAAATTTTTATATAAAAAACAGTAGATTGGTCTGCTAACATATTTTTAACATAAGACGGTTTATCTATAGTGGAAATATATTTAATTATAAGTAAATTATCATCTTTGAAAACAACATTTTGAAGTATATTTAATTGAATATTAATATTTTTAATTTTAGGTATGATATTTTCTCTAATATATGGAGAAATTATAAACATTTTTTCTAAATCATTAATAGTATAATTTTTTTGAACCTTTATAACCCCATCATCTTCAATAATACTATCTTTAGTACAATCAAAAATTTTAGAAATAAAAGTTTTAGAATTATATATATTATGTAAAGTTTCTATATTACTTTTAATAATAAGAGGATTACAGGCCATAATGATTTATATTTAAATATTTCTATGCTTTTATATATATTTAAATTTTAATTAGTTTTTTATCTAATGCTAAAGTATTATGTAAATTAGAAGAATTCTTAATTTTAAAATCATAAATATAATTAAAAGAACAGTTGTGTTTCTTAAAAAATAAATGTTCGTTACAATATATATTATTACATTTGCATTTATTTATAATTAGTTGTGTTGTATTTAATTTTTTATTACAAAAAAAACATCTATTTGACATTTATAAATAATAATACTATTTATTATTTATATATAAAATAAATTAATAAAATAATAAAACAAAAGAACTAGATATATCAGAAAATTTTTTTTCAATATCTATTCCAATTAATTCATTTATAATTTTAATATTTTTAATGAATAAAAATGTAAAAATACATAATACTAATATTGTATATATATATAATATATAATCAGTATTCATTTAGTTTATTATTATCTTCTAATTATAAAATATATTTAAAAAATGATTATTATTAAAGAATAATAATCATTTATTAAATATGTTAGATATTCATAACATAATTACTGATAATACAAATTTAATAGAAATTTATTTAATAAATAAACATAATGATAATATGATAGAATTAAATAACAAAAAAGAATTAATAGATAAAATATTAAACAAATATAAATTCAAAATGTTAAAATATAAAAGTTATTATAGAAATAATTTAACATATACATATGATTTAACAAATGATAATCAATATGTAAATGAAAAAAATTTAGAAAATTATAAAATCAATGATAATATTGCATATATATCATATAATGAGTTTAAATATCCACCTTTTATGTTTGGATGTACGAATAATATAGATCATAAAATCGAATATACATTATACGAATATAAATTAAATAATAGAATTTCATTAATAATTAGAAATGAAAATAAAAAAAAATGTATATATATACAATATAAACATTCCAATATAGTTGATATTGAAAAAATAGAAAATATTATAAATTCGTTAATTTTAGAATTTAAATAAATTTATCTATTTATAATTAAAGGAAGGTTTTATTATGAAATATCAATATTATTTATTATTTAATATAACAATATTTATAATTATCGTATTTTTTTATTATTTCATTAAAAAAAAAAAAATATATAATAAATTAATAAAAGCATATGTTATTAATTTGGGTTATAGAATTGATAGAAAATTAAATTTTATTAATTCTTATAATTTAAATAATATTAATTTTGAAATAATAAAAGCAATTGATAAAAAAACTTTAATTCCTAATATATTATTAAATAATAATATTTTAGGTAAAATAGGATATGATAATTTATCCTTATCAATAAGAAAAAATCATTATGAATTTAATAATTTAGGAGCAGTAGGATGTTATTTAAGTCATATTAAAGTATGGAAGAAAATATTAAAAGATAATGTAAAATACGGTATTGTATATGAGGATGATGTAGAATTTAATAATAATATAACAAGTGATTCAATAATAGAATGTATTAATAATTTACCAGATGATTGGCATATATTATTATTAAATAAAAATAAAGTAAAAATGCACAAAATAAATAACGTAAAAAATTTATATAAAGTAGAAAGATTTTTATGCACACATTCATATGTAATTAAAACTAGTATAATTAAATATTTATTAGAAAATATATTACCAATCAATCAGCAAATTGATTTTAAATTATCTTGTTTATCATCAAAAAAACTAATTAATATATACTTATATAATAATAATAAATTTTATAAACAATATTTAAATAATATTACAAATATTCAAACAAATAGTGAAAAAGGGGCTAGTTGGGATTTAAATTGTAAAATTTAAAAAAACATTTAAAAATATTATTGATATACTTATATTATATATGACATATTATTTAGATTCTATATTTAAAAATAATTTATTAAAAAATAATACACAAACATATAGAGAATATCAATATACATTTAGTGATTTTATTAATATATTAAATAAAAATTTTTTTCAAAAACCAAAATATCAAGGTGATATAAATTTAGATAAGGTAAAAGAAATGATATTTTCATATAAAAATAATCCAGAATTTTTTTATTTTAAGAATAAAATTGTTCTATGTTATATTCCATCATCTGAAAATAATATATATATAATGGACGGACAACATAGAATTGAATTAATAAAATATTTAGTGAATAATAACTATAATGATATTATAAATATTTGTTGCTACATTATTGAAGATGAAGAAAAAATGAGATTATTATATGAAGAATTAAATAAGGATTCATATAAAAATCATAGTTATGTATTTTTAGATGATTTTAGTAAAAATTTACATAAAAATTTTGTTGAATATTTAGAAAAATATTATAGTATATATTTTGAAAAAAAACAAAAAAAAGAAGCATATAAAAAAACATTAACTGAATTTTTAAATGAATTATCTGATATAGATTATCTTTTACAATTTAATTCTTTTAATGATTTGAAAACAGATTTTGAAAGTGCAAATTTTACTTTTAATTGGTTAATTAAATATAAAGATTTAATTAATAATAATGAAAAAATTTTTTACAAAGATGAACAAGATTCTGTAAAAAGTGGTGTTGTATTTACTTTAAAAAATAACAATTTTTGTGATTATTTAATTAATAGAAATGTTAAACCAGAACACAAATATAAAAAAGAAAAAAAAAGAATTACTAAAAAATTAAAAAAAGAAGTGTGGATCAATGAATTTGGTAATAAAAAGGAGGGCAAATGTCCTTATAAAAATTGTAAAAATTTAATATATTATCATGATTATAGTTGCGGTCATGTTATTTCAGAATATAATGGAGGCGAAACATCTATTAACAATTTAAGACCAATGTGTTACGGGTGCAATAATAAATTAGGAAAACGCAATTGGATTTAAAAAAAATGATTATATTATTATTTAATATAATAAAGAAGTTATTTATGTTCTTTATTGATTTTTTTGAAAAATTAATTACATGTAATGTAAGTAAAAAAGAAAATAATATATCAAATGATTTTCTCGAAGGATATGTACCATATTTAAAAGAATGTTGTGATAAAAATTATTGTTGTGGTAATAAAAAAAACAATAAAAAAAATATTATTAGTAGTATACCAGATAATTTAAATAAAGAAAAATTTTTAGATAATATATATCATTCTTCTAAAGAAGAAAAAATAAATAATATAAGATACGAATTAGAAGAAAAAATGATTTTTAAAAAAAGGAATAACAATAATTCTAGAACACCGTGTTAATCTTTAATAATTATTTTTGTATCTTTAAATGTAACACATTTCTTTTTTTCATTTTTTATTTTATAATTAAATTCTAAATCACTTGTGGTACATATATTATTATCTTCAATCATTATTTCAATATCCGTATTTTCATCATAATCATCTTTATGTTTTACATCTTTCATTAATTCAATCAAATGTTCTTCATCCAATATTATAGAACTATCACCCGTACCACATGGTGCTTGTTGACCCAACATTACATTGGCAGATACACCATTTACATTATCATATTCTGCAAATATACTTGCATTTATTAACATATCTGTAGTTTCTTCAAATGATGATTTAGCCAATGGACCAACATCGCCCCTATTAATACCATGTCTATCAATTGACATTAATTGTCCTTTATAAGTCATTGTATCAATTAATAATGATAGATGTCTATAATTCATAGAATCTTCACTTGTAACATTTATTAATTCGTGATAAAGTGCTGTTCTAGCGGCTTCAATACCAAGTGTTTCACTTATTTCTCTAATATCATTAGATATTGTTCTAGTTGAATCAATATTAGAATTTGATAATACTTCAATTAAATTTGTACCATCAGTATCTAATACCCATTCTACAAGATTATCGAATGAATTTGTTTCATTATTATATTTTGTATATTTCTTTTTATTTAATGATACTTTTTTAATACCTTTATAACCCTTTAATAATACTTGATATACTATATTATGTTCTAATGCTTTAATTGCTGCTATTTGATCATTGAAATCGATATCTTTAACAACACTTGCTTGTAATTTAATTCTAAATATGCATTCTTCCGCATTATCATCACTATAAACACATTCAATAAATTTATCATATGTTATATTTAATTTAGTGTAAATATCAATCATTCTTAAACCATATGATTTCATTTTTTCTTTATTAAATTTCATTCTAATTATCCATGGTGAAGTACTATTTAATGATTTTGTGAATGAGAAATCTTTATATATATCTAATAAATCTTGATCATTTTCAATATTAGTTGAATATTGATCTTCATTCTTATCCCAATATATTTCACTATATTCTAATATATCGTGTAATTTAGTAATTTCTATAGAATTTTTAATATTTATTGCTTTATTTTTTGCATTTTCTACATTTATATCATCAGAGTCTAATCCTTCGTCATTTAAAATTGGATTTTTAACTGTCGCTATATCATCCTTCATATAAATTAATAATGTAGGTGTTTTTGTTTTTTTAGTAGCACTTAAAATTTCTTTTAAACGCGGAACACCACTTGTTGCTTTTACTGCTGCTGCTGTACCCGATACATGAAATGAATCCAATGTCATTTGTGTACCCATTTCACCAATTGTTTGCGCTGCAACAATACCAACCATTTCACCAGGTTGTGCGATAGCTTCTTTATAATATTGTATTATTAATGTAATAATATTATCAAAAATTTCTTTTGTAAAATGATATGTCATTATTAGTTTTTTTGGTGTTAAATTTAATCTAAGTAAAATTTCGAAAAATCTAGTCCCTTGATTCTTTTTAATATATAAAGAATTAATTAATTTATCAATATTATCTAATATATATTTTGGTGTTAAATCTGTTTTAATAGATTTAATACCAATATTAGAAATATTTTTGTATGCATTATTAATAATTCTATCAAATGGTATAGGATAATTGATCATTTTATTTTTTGTATATTTGAATATATTTTTAATTAAGAATTCTTTATCTTCTAATAATTGATTATAATGTTCCGTACATTTTTTATATGTATCAGAATATATTTCTTTATTTGCTTTTGTTATTAAATATGATGATAATTTATCTGTTTTTCTTAAATGATAAATATTTTCCATCAATATAACATCCATATCTATATATGGAATAAATTGATTTTCTATTTTACATCCATCCATACCATCTTCTCCATATATATATTGTATTATAGTTTCACTTGCATTTCTTACAGTATTATCATAATATACTTTTGCATCTTCCATTGCTTTTACTAATCGTCTTTGAATATAACCTGTTTCTGATGTTTTCACAGCTGTATCAATTAGTCCTTCTCTACCACCCATTGCATGAAAGAATACTTCTTGAGGACTTAAACCAGATATGAAACTATTTTCTACAAATCCACGCGCTTCAGGACCATCATCGTATTTTGTATAATGGGGCAACGTGCGATCTGTAAAACCATATGATATTCTTTTACCATCTACATTTTGCTGTCCTACACATGCAATCATTTGTGCTACATTAGTTTCTTTACCTTTAGAACCACACTTTACCATATTAATCATTCTATTTGTTTTTTCATCAATTTGACTCAATCCAATTTTGCCGACTTGATTTGTAGTTTCATTTAAAATTCCTATCAATTCTCTTTCAATATATTCTTTATTTGAAAATATACTATTATTTTCAATTAATCCTCTTCTAATATCATCTAATTTTGAATAAGCTTTTTCTTTCATTTCTTTGATTTTTGATTTTAAATTTATTTCCGTTTGAACATCTGTTACCAAATCACTAATACCAACACTAAAACCAGATGTTAATAACCATCTACATATTAATCTTTGTGTATTATCTAAAAATCTTTGTGTTTCAAATGGTCCATAATCATGATATATTACTGGTATTAATCCTGAAGATTTACTATGAAATATACTTTTGTCTAATGAACCAGATTCTTCAATATAATTACTACCATTAATTATAATTTTATCTTCTGCATTATTTTTTCTTTCAATATTTAAACCAGGTGGTAAAATTTGTGAATATGCTTCTTTTCCTGTATAATTATAATTTTTATCTGGTTTTTTTAAATTTCCCTGGAAATAACTATTTATCATTTGTAAATTTGCCATTGTTTTGTCTTTGATTTCTACATTATTCTTTGTTAATCGGAATGAACCCAATAATGTATCTTGAACTATTTCTATTATTGGTTTCCCATCACGTGGTGCAATTATCATATATGGTACTGCTGCTATATCTTTTAATTCCGACATTGTTTGTATACTTTGAGGACAATGTAAATTCATTTCATCGCCATCAAAATCAGCATTATATGGTGGTGTATCTAATACATTTAATCTAAATGTTTGATACGGCATAATTATTACTTTATGACACATCATTGACATTTTATGTAATGATGGTTGACGATTAAATAATATATGATCTCCGTCTGATAAATGTCTATGAACTATATCACCATATTTTAATTCTTTTGCTAATTTATCTAAATTTGCACTTTTTAAATTTATAGTAATAGTTTCTTTGTTTTTTTTAATTAATTTTGCACCAGGCCATGTATCTGGACCATTTAAAATAAGAGTTTTTAAATGTTCTATATTATATTCATTTACTACTTCAGGAAATGTTATATTAATTGCTATTTTAATTGGTACACCTAATTCATCAATACTAATATAAGGATCGGGTGTAATAACAGATCGCGATGATTGATCAACTCTTTTTCCATTTAAATTACCTCTAATGCGCCCCTCTTTTTTTTTCATACGATCAGATACTGATTTTAATTTTCTACCATTTCTTTGTTGTGATGGTGCTAATCCCGGTATCTGATTGTCAATAAATGTAAATACGTGATATTGTAATACCATTGTAATTAATTTAATTGTTTCCTCAGATGTTCCTTTTGCAATTTTATCATTTATATTATTATTTATTTTAATAATTTCACTTAATTTATGTGTTAAATCATCTTCTCGTCTCTGACCATTTTCTTCTATTATACTAGGTCTTACTGATGGCGGAGGAACAGGTAAAACACTACATATCATCCATTCAGGACGATTCCATTCTGGATTAAAACCCATTAATTCCATTTCTTCTTCACTAATTCTTTTAAAAATACGCAACACATCTTCTGCTGTAAATTCTTGTGCAATATCTTCATCTTCTAAAACAGGTACACCATCCTTTATTTCGTCTGTTTTTTTCTTAATTGATTTCCATTCTGCAATAATTTTCATCGAACCTTCTTTTGTGTATTTTGTTGGTTGTTTTGCATTACAACCAACAGAACCATCGTCGCCACAATATTTAAATTTTGCATTATTTATAATTTTGGTTGTTAGTTTGAAAAAAGCGTCCCATCTTTTTTGATTATTTTTAATTAATTGTATCTTTTTAATATCATTTCGAATTACTTCATTTGATTTATCTGATATTAATAATTTAGAACATTTATAACAAACACATTTTAATATTTTTTTAGTAATGTCAAAAAACATTGCATGAAATACTGGTTTTGCTAATTTTATATGTCCAAAATGTCCAGGACAAAATATATTTTTTTGTTCGCATGTAGAACAAATTTTATTATGTTCTAATACTCCCATTCTAGAATCAAATAAACCACCAATTATCGGTTCACTACCCGCATAGGTATCTGTTTTTGTAATTTCAACTACAGATCTTTTAATTATCTCATCCGGACCTAATACACTAAATTGAATTCCTTTAATATCTTGAATATCAATTTTTTGATCACTATATGCTAGTTCTGGATATATAGACATTGTTTTTATAGTTTCTTATATATTGGTTAGTTTTAAATAACTAGGTATGCGTTTAAGCACTTTTTAATAATCATTTTTTTTTTATATAAAATATTAATTCTTTATAGAGTAACAGTATTATGTTAAAAATAAATTCTATCAATAATTGTTTTCATAATATTAATTATTTAATAAATTCAAATTATGTAAATGATAGTGATTTAGTATACAATGATATAAAAAATATAAATTATTTTAGAGATAATGGTTATTATTATGAAAAATATTTATTTATTAATTTAATTAATGAAAAAAATTTACAAAATATATTTAATACTATTAATTATAATGATGGTAATTTTGTTAAAAAAATAATATATTATAATAAATATTTCATTAGCAATCCTAATAATGATTTTTTTTTAAAAGAAGTTAAAATAAATAATACCAAAGATATTAGTATTAACAAAATATGTGATTTAAATTTTTCCAATTTTATTAATGATAAATATACAAAATATTTATTCATAATAGAATTTATAAGAAATTTTTATTACTATATTTCAACTCAAAACTTTCTTAAAAATTATAAAAAAAATTTATATTTTTTTAAAATACCTACTAAATATTATATTACAGACAACAATTATATAAGTCATAATAATTTTAATATTGACATTGAATTTAATGTTTATATTAATAATAATCATTCAACTGTTGAAATAATTAAAAATAAATATATTACTGATAATTTAATTGAATTTATTAAACCAATTTTAACTTATCATTCTAATTTAATTAATAATGATCCAATTATTAGTTTAACTAAAAAAAGACGTCCTACAAAAAAACAAATTGAACGGTTACAAAATTATTCATATTATATATCAAAACTATATGATATTTATAGATTTAAAACTATTAATAATATTATTAATAGTTTTAAACAAGATAATAATTTTCTTATAATCTTTAAAAAAAATTTTTTTAGTATTATTACTAATAATTACAATTCTTTTATTAATTTAAATATTAATACTAAAAAACACGATAAACAGGATATCATATCTCGGGAAACTAATCTAAACTTACCACCTCCTGATAAAATAGTTTATGATGCCCCTGATAATAATATAGCAAACGTCGATAATTATATTGATGATATTACAGATGATATTTATAATAGTATATCCGATGATATTTATGATAATTTAACAAATGATTATACCGATGATATAATTGATGATACAACCAACGACAATACAGATGATATTACTGATAATTTAACAAATGATGTATTTAATAAAAATTATATATATATATCTATAATTACTGGTGTTATATTTACCGTCATATTATTAGCTGTTATATTAAATTTTATGACACCGTCTTATAATAATTTACAACAAATTGGCGGAGGAAAACAAAATACATTTTTTTATATATTTGCAATTATATTTTTATTATTAATAATTTGCTGTTTTTTAAAAATAAAAAAAAGAGAAAAATTTATGGATTTTGGAGCACTTTTTGGCGACATGGATAAAACAAGTTTTGAAGAAGAATCAAAAAATATGGATATGGAAATTTGGGGCAATTTATTTAATGAATTAAGTGGGGGTGATACAGGAACATTAGAACAATCACCCTCTCAATCAGCACCTTTACCACCATCGCCACAACAAACACAAGAACCACAACAGCCAGAACAAACGCAACAAAAACAAGAAACACAAGAAACACAACAACAACAAACACAACAAAGACTACAAACACAGCAAACACAACAAACACAACAAACACAACAAACACAAGAACCACAACAGCAAGAACAAACGCAACAAATACAACAAAGACAACAAACACAACAAATACAACAAACACAAGAACCACAACAGCAAGAACAAACACAACAAATACAACAAACACAACAAAGACAACAAACACAACAACAAACACAATATAGTGAATATGAAGAAGAAGTAGACAATGAAGATGTATATGATGACGAAGATGTATATGATGATGAAGATGTATATGATGATGAAGAAGATGATGAAGATGTATATGATGATGAAGAAGATGATGAAGATATATATGATGAAGATGTATATGACGAAGACGAATCAAATAAAAAAAACGTAGCATATGAATCTGAAAATAAAAATGAAAAATATTATAATAGTCTTAAAAAAGAATATACTAATTCAGAAAATTATTCTACAGAAGTAGAAAGTCAAATACATAATATAAAAAATGTATATAATGAAAGAGAAAATGATTTAGAAACAATTAATAAAGAAATAGAAAAAAAGAATGTAGATATATCATCTAATATAATTGCAATAAATAATAAAGAACGAGAATTAGAAGAAAATGTAATAGAAGTGCATAAATCTAAAAATTCTTTAGAAAAAGAGATCGTTAAATTAAATGAATTAAAAAAAGAAGATAGTATAATTAATAAGTCTTTAGTAAATGCAAACAAATTAGCAAAAGAACTTACTGATATTGCAATTAAAACAGAAAATTTAGGAAAATCAAATCAAGATGTTTCAATAAATGCTTTAGCAAATATTGATTTACAAAATTTTGATTTTAACAGTTTTGATTTTAATCAATTTGGAAATGAATTAGATAAAAAAGATAATAAGATAGATATATCATCAATGAATAAATTTTTTGAAAAAACTGTTAATATAAATGATATGCATAATGCAATTGAATATGCTATGCAAGGTAATTTAAAAGTAACAGAAGATCCGAAAATAGAAGAACAAGATATAGATAGACTAATAGATAAATTGGATTTAAATGGAAAAATTCAATTAACAACAAATTTCAAAGATTTAAGAGCACAGGCAAAAAATTTATCATATATTTCAAAAGAACAAGCGGAATTAGCATATGCGGAACAAGAAATTAAAAAATTACAAGAAAATGTTACAAATACATCAAATTCAGCATCGTTAACGCGAATATTAGCAGTAATAGAGAATGCTAAAAAAGAAAGAATAGAAAAAAGTATACAGTATCAAAATAAGAAAATAGAAGGAATACAAAAAGAATTAAATTATAAAAAAAAATTAGAATTTGAAACAAAAGAAAAAATAGAATTAGAAAAAGAATTAAAAAGAGAATATGATAAAAATCAAAAAATAAATTTAGAAAAGAAGAAGAATTATAATTTAGACTTACTTGAAATAAATAAAGAATTAATTCAAAAAGAAGAAGACTCGAGTAAATCAAAAAAATTAGCGAAATTTATTTTAGATAAAATTGCATTACAACAAAATAAATTAATAATAGAAAATTTAAACGAAGCGAACGAATTAGAACAAAAAGAAATATTAGACTTGGTTAAATTGAATATATATTCGCGAGAAGAAATAGAAGATAGAATTAAGAATAGATATTCTAAAAAGAAACAAGAATATGAAACGGAATATAATTTGGAACATGCTCAAAGTGAAATAAGAACTTTACAAAATAAAATAGATGAAAATATGGGTTTGCAAGTAATAACAATGAGAAATATTTCTCAAATAAAAACAGAATTAAATAATTCATCTTCCAAAACTATATCATATAAATCTTTAATATTAACGGAAGAACAAAAATATAAAAAAGAGAAGGATCATTGGGAAACATTATTAAAAACGACAAATGAAAATATAGAAGACTTATTGAATGATGAATTATCATTATTAAATACTACAAAAAAAACAGAAGGTAAATATAATACACTTATTAAATTAAATGTTAATTTCCAAAAAGAATTAGATACAATAATGAAAATGAAAGATAATAACGAATTAGTATCAAATAAAAGAAATGAAATTGATAAGTTAAAATTACTAATTAAAAATAATAGAAGTGATCTTTTAAAAATAAAAAATAGATATGAATATGTAATAAAAGAAAGGGAAAAAACAATTAATGAGAAATATAAAATTCATGATACGAATAAAAATATGAAAATTAAATATGATAAAATAATTAGAAACTTAAAAGGGGAATATGAAAAAGCAGTTATAATTGAAAATTATAATAATAAGAAATTAATTAAAGAATCATATAAGTTATCAGAATTATCAGATAAAAATATAAAATTAAATTATAATATTCTAACTTTAAATAAAAAAACAGAGAGTATAATAATTAAAGACTTTAGTTATAGTGAAAAAAATTTTAATAATTCATTAAAAGAGATATCGAGATCAGTTGAATCAACATTAATTGTAAAAAGAGAAGAAGTAAATTTAAAATCGATAGTGAAATTGGCAAATGAAAATTTAGAAGATATTATGAAAATAAAAATCGAAAAAATAGATAAATTAAAACATCAAATTAAAAATGAATCAGATAAAGTTAAATTACTTAGTTATCAAAAAAGGTTAGCTATATTACAAACAAATACAACCACAATGGAAAAGGTAGCACTAGGAAAAATAAAATCTGCAAATGTTAATTATAATATAGTAATAGAAAAAAGAATATTAACACAATTAGATGAAATAAAAACACAAATAGATAGAGTAGTATTAAAAATAATATTATTAACAAAAGAAATACAAAAAATAAATAAAAGAAAATTAATAATAATAAATAATAAGAATTTAGAAACTTTTATATTTAAAAAAAAGAAACTTGATTATGATATTATTAAAAATGAAATATTACGTTTAACAAAAATTAAAAATCAGGGTATATATGATTTAGAAAAAAGAAAGTTAATATTACAAGAATATAATTCATTAATACTAAAAAATCCAGAAAATAAATCATATAAAAATTTATCTTCAGTAGAGGAAAATAAAATTAAAATATTAAACAAAGATATAAAAGAAAATGAATATAATATAAAAAATTTAAGAAAAAATGAGATAATATATATTGATATTATTGATAAATTAGAAAAAGATTTAATAAATACAGATGGATTATCAAATTACAAAATAACAGAAAATGAAAAATATTTAACAAATACTATTAATACATTAGGTGAAATATTAAAAGAATATAAAATATTAGCAGAAACATATTTAAAAACCAGACAAAATATTGATGATACGAATATTAAATTTCCAAAAATAGCACTAAATCCAATATTAATACCAAAAAAAATAAAAAAGAATTTATATGTAATATTTGATAATAAAAAATTAGAATATAATAAAGTACTATATGAAAATGAATTTATAAAAGGAATTGATAAAATATTAAAAGAATTTACCGATATTGTAAAAAATGAAAAAATAAAGGAGGGATCAGCTAAATTATTATTTAAATATAATAAATCGATACTAAAAAAATCTGAATTTAATCATAGAGAAAAGTTAATATTAAGAACTAATTTATTGAATGAATTAGAATTATCATTAAATATTGATAAAAAATTTATAGATATTACTGATATAATAATTAATGAAAATACAATTGAGATAAGTATTAAAATTGCATTACATGATAAATATCAAAAGATTCAAACTATAATAGATCATATTTTAGAACAATACTATGATGTAAATTCAAAATTAAGAGTAGGAACATATGGAAAAGAATTAATACAAATTATAAATAATGTTAGTATTGAAGATAATTTATCTGAAAAAGTACATAATAATGATAATAATAATAATATGATTTTAGACCAACCATTATCTATAACAAGAAACGAAGATATTAAACTAATAAAACAATATCATTATTTATTAGATAATTATGATAATAAGAATAAAGAATATTTATTAGCACATTATCCATTAAGATCAAATAAAATGAACTTTAAAAATACTTTAATAAATTATAATGATAATGGTAGAAATTTATATAAGGCGATTGATAGTGGTGAATTGAAAAATATATATGAAAATTATATTAGTTTAGATAATACATTATTAAAAGCAGAAAATATTAATTTAATGAATAATAAACAATTTACAATATCATTTATAGCAAAATTATTAGATAACAATAGAAATCAACAAATATTATTATCAAATGGAATAATATCAGAACATTTGCAAAGTGGTTATATTAATTGGAATAAATTAAATGATAAAAACAATTTGAAAAAAGCATCAAATAATAATAATATATTAAGTATAGGATTTATAAATAATCATTTATATATAAAATTACCATGTTTAAATCAAAAATATTTTTATAGTACACCCGAAAGTAAAAGTTTATTTGTTAAAAATAATGAATGGCATCATTGGGTAATAACAATGAAAAATGATTTAGTTGAGATATATAAAGATGATTTAACAAATCCTGTTTTAGTATGGAAAACAGGAAATGGTTATAATGATACAAATGCCACATGTGTAAACAATAATGAAAAATATGAAAAAACGAATTTATATATAGGTGGTTTAAAAACGGATTTAGATGTTAATACAAATGAAATAAATAAAATAATAAGTTATAAGGGTGGTTTATCAGATTTAAGAATATATAAAAAATATTTTACATCAAATGAATTAAAAGATATATTAATTAAAAACGAATATAAAATAAAACAAAAATTAAAAGTTATATTACCAAAAAAAATTACAAACGATAATCAACCAAAAATTATAAGAACTCAAATTAAAAACACAAAATCAGAAAATAATGTTTTACCAAAAAATATGAATCCTGAATCAAAAATTATAGAAAAAGAATATTATGAAAATTCATTACCTGTAAGAAAAATATCAAATAATGATAATACAAAAGACACAAAAATTAAAAGTCAAAAAAATAATTCTAAAATAGTTCAAAATAAAATGATTAATATGAATTATAATAATAATGAAATTGTATTGTCCGGTAATAATATGAAAGATTTAAATCAAATTGAAGAAAATATAAAAAATAATATAAAAAATATGTAAAAAAGCAAATAAATCTTATTTTTTTATAGAATTAATATTAACTAATAAAAAATGTTATAATTATAAATTCTGATTCATGTTAGAATTTAAAATATAAATAAATTATAGAGTGTATTAATAAATATGGTTAAAAAACAAAATTCAATCATACAACATTATGAATTTGAATCATTTATGAGAAAAATATCTTTAAGTAATTTTACTGAAACTTTATTAGAAAATAAGGAGATATTAATAGATAATGATTTATCTAGAGATGGTTTATTTGAAGATGTTAGAGATAAATATTTCAGAAGTATAATATCAACAGATGTAGCAAGGGAATCTTTTTTTGAAGATTTAAATACCAATATATTTTATCATAATAAAAACTATGATGTTGATAAAAAAACAAAAATAGATAAGGTTTTTGATATAGATATGTCATTTTATGCAAGTGATACAGTAAAAGAATATATGTTTTATTTTGATTTTTTAGCAGAATATTATAGAAATTTAGCAGAATTAAAAAATGAAAAGCATATGTTAAAAAATGAAATATTCAATCATGAATTTAATATAAAGGTTCGAATTATTCCAATTGGAAAAATAAAGAATTACACATCAGTTTCTATTAAAAAAGATTATACAACTGAAAATAAAAACTATATTAATGTTAAATTTAAATTAAATGAGGTAAATCAAGATTTAGATTTAACAAATATTGATCCAGGAGCAATATTTAAAACTATACAAATTGAAAAAGATTTAGATGGGACATATGTTGATAGTATAAGATGGTTATTTAATAAATTAACAATAACAAATGAATTAAGTATAGTAAATAGACCTGATTATAATCATTTATTTGCATTATCATATAAATATAGATTTTATAGATTATTATTAGATTATTATGTATTAATTATTTATTATATATTTATTAGATACAAAAGAGAAGTTATAGCAGAAGAAACTGATTATAATACCGGCGGAGGAATTAAATATGCTGAAATTAAAGAGGTTACAGATAATTTTAAAACTGTATTTGAAAATTATAGAATCAAATTAATTAAATTAATTAGAATAATGGAATCTGTTAAAAAAGATGATAGAATACAAGAATCAGAAAGGATAGCAGAATCAATAAAATATAAAGATGAATTAATTAATATAAATAAACAAATAGATTTACGAAATACAACTTTAAAAAGATATAAAACAGAATTAAAAAATGGTAATAATCATGTTAATAATTCAAAAACTGTATTTTATGTTAGTTTAGTATGTTTTGTTGTATCATTAATTATATATTTATCACTAATTAATAATACAAATATAAATGTATCACGTACTGTTTCGCCTATATTATTAATGTTTATAATAATTATTATATCAGTAATAAAATATATCAAAAGATATAGATATTCTGAAACATTTGAAATTGAAACTTCAAATACTGAAGAACTCAAATCTATAGACGATAGACTTAAAGATTTACAAGATAACCGTTTTTCAGAAGCAGATACACAAACAGTTATACAAGATTTAATAAAAAGAAGAGATGAAATTACAGCAAAAAATGTACTAGAATATGATAATACATGGGAAGAAACAGGTGCTGAAATGGTTATAGATAAAACAGGAGGCGAATATAAAGTAGATGCTGTTAAAGATTGGACTGATGAAGCAGCAAAGAGAAGAGAGGATAGAACTCAATATATGAGAGATTTAACAACTTATGAAGATATTGATTTTGCGCGCAGCAACCATATAAAAAAATTAGAAACTCAATTAAGAGATTTAAATGATGCTTATAGAGAAGCGGTTGGAAATGAGAGAGAATTAATTCAAAGAAGAACAGTAATTAAACAGGAGATTACAACAGTTTCTGATAGATTAGAACAGACAGAAGCAGCTATAACAAGTAGATTTAAAACAATTGCGCGTATGGATGAATTATTAGACGAATATCAGAATGTAACAGATCAATTAGGTGGGATTGTTGCTAAGAAATCACAAATAAGAGAATTGAAAATAGCGAAAGCATCACAATTATCTTCAGAAAATAATTTATTAGCTAAAAAAATACGTGATAAATATCAAGAAATTGCTGATACTCAGCAAAAATTTGATGAAATGAGTGATCGATTGAAAAGCGTAATATTAAGAATTGAAGAATTAGATGAATCAATTAAAATTATAGAAGCAGAAGATTTACAAGAACAGGCAAGAACAATATCAGAACACGCACAAATTATTACAGCAATTGCTGAATACAGAGAAGTAGAAGCAAAAGCGGTAGCAGCAGCAGCAAAAATAGCTAACTTAAAAAGTATGATAGAAAATGAAGATTTAGAAATACAAAAATGGTCTAATGAAATAGTGCGATTAGAATCTGAAACAAGAGCAAAAGCAGAGAATGCAAAATTAATGGCACAAAAAGCAACATATGAAGCAAGAGAAGTTTTAAAAATAATTGAAGAAAAAATACGAAAAATTAATGAAGAAGTTAAAAATCGTCCCAAACCAATAATAGTAAAAATGGATTTAAATTTAAATTATTCATTAGTTGGAGAAGGTAATTCCCGAGAAGCTCTTGACAAACGCGATACTTTTAAAAATATTATACTTATGGAATTATCAACTGCATTATTAGTACCGTCAAATAGATTTGAAATACTTGATAATATTGAAAAAGGAAGTATTATAATATCAATTAAAATATATCCAAGTAGATCGTACGATAGTAGACAATTAACACATGAACAACTTGCAGATAAAATTATTGAACAATCAAAAAGTACAGAAAATACTCCAATTAAGTTAAGTAAACATTTGAGATATGTTCAAAAAGTTGGCAAAGTTCAAATTGATGGTGTATTAACAAAAGAACACGTGGTAGAAAAACCATTAGATTATAATTATGAAACAATGGGATATATTATGAAAGAGAATTCTAATGAAATTGATAATATAATAAGAGACATATTAATGATAGAAGGTTTACATAATAATAATAAAACTTATTATGATGAAGTTAATCCACATTTTAAACTAGAAGTTAAAAAATTTAGAGATATAAATAATGATACGGATATAAAAGAAAATATATTAAAATCAAATTATAATATATCAAAACATTCTATTAACTATAATGATAATATAACATGGTTAATAATAAATATTACATTACTAATTTCTATAATATTTGTATTACAATCTTATTTTGATAATAATATAGGTTTTATTAATTTAATTGGAATAATAGTATTTGCTTTAATAATCGCAGTATATTTTATAAATATTATGAAACCTGTTAGAACAAAAGTGAAAAACCAGTATTGGGGAACTCCAACGTCACAATTGAAAAGAGTTGATTAAATATATTTTTTTTTATTTTATATATAAATAAATTATAGAGTAATAATAAATGTCATATACTACCTCAAACGATTTTTTATTAATAAATAAAATATCTCCAGAAACAATGTATGGAAATTTATTGAAAAATGATAAAATTTTATTAGATGTTCATGGGGATGATACAGAACATTTAACATATATTAATGGATATTATAATAATTTATTAAATAAAAATATTATTAATATTACTATAAATAATTTATTTATTAATAAAATAATATATTATAATAATTCTGATAAATATCCGGATACATATGTTATAGAAAATAATAAAACTAAATTATATAATATAGTTGATATAGATAATTCATTTTATGCATCTGAAACTGTTAAAAAATATATGTTTTTATATGATTTCTTAGGAGAATATTATAGAAATCTTGCCATTGTAAAAAAAAATAAATATGCTATTGATAATAAATCATTATATGAACATACTTTTAACATGAAAATTAGATATAAATATAAAACAAATTTTTCTGGTGGATCTACGATTGTTAATATTAATAATGATGATAAAGATATTTATTATTATCTTGTTTCATTTAAATTACAAGATCAAGTATCGAAGGATTCTAATCAAGAAATTCTAATACAACCAACCGGTTTTATTACAGAATTAAATATTGATAAAAAAACATCAAAAGATGATCATAAAACCACAAGAGATTTAAATGATGTTCAACAAGAGCAATTTTTAGAAAGTTTCAGAGATTTATTTAATAAAATTGTAACAAAAGAAAATTTAAAAGTTGATTCTGAATTAAGTTATTATCATTTACTTGGTCTTTCATATAAATTTAAATATCATAAATTATTACTATCATATTTTGTTTCAAAAACTATATATTTTTATTTTAAATCAAATTATAAAACAAAAATAAAAGAAATTGAGACAATAATATCTCAACAATATCCAATTGCTTTTGAAAATTTTAATACTATTATTAATAATTCAAAACCGGATTCATTAATAACTATAATGAAAAATAGTGATAAAAAGGAGTTTGTTGCAAATAAAAATAAAGAAAAGGAATTAAATCAAATAAATTATCAATTATCTAAATTAAATATTGAAAAAAAGGAAATATTAAATAAAATAAAAAAAAATGGGATTGATTATAGTGAAAAACAATTAAAAAATTTACAAAATAGATTTGATAGTATTAATACAGAAATAGATCAATTATCATTAAAATATCAAAAAATATCAGAAACAGATTATATTACAAGAGATTCTGGAGAAATACAAGAAGCAATAGAATATAAATCAAAGTTACATAAATTTAATGAAAAAATTGGTAAAAATGCAAGTAGTATTAAAAATATTAAAGAAAAAACGAAAAATGAGACGACATATATAAATAATTTAGATATTACAAATTATTTTGTAGCATTTTTATTAATTCTTCTAATATTTATATTTGTACTTGATTATTCGACAACTATTGTAAATATTTCAATACCTATTTCTTTATTAACAATAACTATTGTTACATACTTGGTAATTAATTATGCTATGAAAAATAGATTTCATGGCAATATGAATAGTTATGATTTTACAAGTAATCAATCTGTAATACAAAGTTTATATAATACAATTGGTGGTAAATATTTAGAAAAATTTGAAGAAGAATTAAGTGAAGAAGAATTAGATCCAATAGTTGAAGATGTCGTCAACAATACATTAGAAGTTGGAAGTAATGAAGCCCTTAATCAAATGGATAATATATTAGCAACTAAAATAAATGCTGATATAGAGCAAAAACTTTATGTTACTATACCAAATACATCATATAAAATAGATATTATTAATGAAAGAATTAATGGTAGCGAAACAGATACATTGGGTGTAGAATATAGTAATTTTTGGGATGGCTGGCCTTCTGAAAATTCATCTAATAAGAACCAAGATGTACAAATACTAAGAACATTAGAAAATAGTACTGATGTAAAAGTTATTGCGTTTGCGAACGATCAAAATCGGGAAATGACACATACTAAATATACTTTTAATATACCCGAAGGCATTGACTATTTTCCATGTCAAGTATTAGTAGTTGGCGGAGGAAGTTTTGGAGGTCATATTGCAACAAGTAAAGAATTTGATGATCTAGAAGAAGGTGCATTACCACCTGTAACAAATATGGGAGAAGGTGGTGCAGGCGGATCAGTAATATTACAAAATTTAAATTTATCACCTGGGAAATATGAATTTGCAATCGGAAGAGGAGGTTATTGGATAGGTGATAATTTAGAAAGAAGTATAACAGAATCTCAAGCAAATAGTTCATATATAAAAAATATAGATAGCGGCGAAATATATGTTCTTGCCAAAGGTGCATTATTTGAAAAATATACCAGTTCATCTGCTAGACCAGAAAGTCAATTTAATCAACAAATTTCTGGTGGAAAAATAGATGGAAATAAAGCAGATGATTTATCTGATGCTTTAAGAAATGGCATTGGAACTTTAGGTGTTAAAAATAATTATGGTAATGGTGGTCGAGGTGGTTTAATTAAACCAGCAGAAGGACAACTAAGTTTTACATATTTAGATACTCTTGGTGATAAGGTTGATACTTATTACTTAAGTTCGTATCGATTTGAAGGCAATGATGAAGGTGGAACAAATGGTTTTGATGGGTATAATGCATCACAATATTTTGGTACATATTATAATAACGGTATATTTGCTGCTGGTGGCGGTGCAGCATCATTTTGTAAAGAAGGCGAAAGCAGCACTTTTCACCAAGTTAATGGGAAATGGTATACTTGTAGTGCTTCAGTGGATAGAGCAGGTATAGGTGGAGATGGTGGCGGTGGCAATGGTAATCCACTTGATATCGGCAATGATGCAGTGCATGGTTCTGGAAGTGGAGGAGGAGGTGGAAAAATAGCAGGTGGGAATGGTGGCGCAGGTATTATATTATTAAAATTTGATATTGAAACAATGCGTGAAAAAATAAGAAAACGTATTGATTCTGCTAAATTAAAATTAAAACAAGCAATATATGACATAGGTGTAGAAGAATCAAATAAAGAATTGCGTAAAAAAAAATTAGCAATTGCTGAATTTTTAAGAGAAATAAACAATGATAAAGCAGAAATTACAGAAAAATATAAAAAAATAGGTGTTCTAATTGAAACCGGAAATCAACAACAAGAAGCAATTGATGATTATGAAGACTTATTAAAAGAATCTGAAACACAACAAAGATTATTAAAAAGGAAAATACAACAATATAACGCGCAAATTGGTGATTATAATCAAAAAATAGCACAATTAACAACAGAAGGTGATACAAAAAAAGCAAAACTAAAAGAATTAACAACAGAATTTGAAATTAAAAAAGCAAAATTTGTTAAACAAGAACAATCAGTACAAGATGAAGAAAGGGAAGAAAAATTAAAAGAAACTAGTTTAGCAGAACATAAAGCAGAATATCTTACAAGTATAGCAAATAGATTAAAAGCGGAAGCATGTAAAAAAGCTTTTAGAGTAGCTCAAATGCAAAAATCTAAAGATATTCTTGCATCACGAAAAATTGAAATGAAATTGAAAAAAGAGATGATGGAAGCAGCAGAACAAAAAAGAATTAAAGCAATTCAAGAGACAATTGCTGCCGAAAAACTAAGAGATGATGCATTAAATGATCAATATGAAGCAGAGAAGGCATATAAAGATAAAAAGAAGGAATTAATAGCAGCAGAAAGAAATGCTGAAATTTTACCAGCAGATAAAGCATTTACAATTAGTTTCAGATTAGAAATAGATTTTAGAATAGCTGGTATTCATGGTTTTGATGATAGTTTTTTCGATGGTTTAGATGATGATAATGTTGAGGATATGAGAAGAAGTTTAGAAAAAGAAAAAATTAAAAGAGAAAATTTTGTAACAAATATTGTAAAAGAATTAACATTTGCAACATCTCATATACAAGGTAGTAATGATGTACTTGGAACATTACCAAATAGATATAGTATATTAAGAATTCATTCTGGAAATTTAGAAAAAAGAGAGGATGTAGAAACACCAGATGAAGCAGAAGAAAGAAGAAAAATGAAAATAATTAATAATTTTGAAAAATCAGCATTTGATAATGAATTTAATAAGAGATTAGAACAAAATGTACGTTTTGAAACATTTACACCTTTTAATGTAACCGAACATTTTGTTACCGATGAAACGACTGAAGAAAAACTGTTATTTAGAACTAGATCCCAGGGATATGTTCCACCTGATAATGTAATGGTTATAGAATTACAAGTTTTACCACATCCAAGATCACATCAACCATATGCAGAAGAAATAATTGATGAATTAATTTTACAATCAAATAGATTAGATTCTAAATTACGTAGTTCCAGTAGATATTTTAGATTTTTGAATGCATATAAAGTTCAAGCAGAAGAATGGGTTTTAGTTGAAAGAGGTAGAGGAATAGTTGGCAGTGTTGATATATTGAAAGAAAATAAGAATACAATAGATAATATTAATGCTAATTTTGGAATAATTAAAAATTTACAAGCCGATTTACCATCTTATTATGATAATGTAAATCCACTATTAAAGAAAGAGGTTAAAGTTTACAATGATAAAAATTATAAAACAAATATATATAATAAATTATCAAATAGTTCACAAAATGTTAGATTTATAGATATTAAAAAAAGGGAATTAACAATAGATTTTATAATATATCTATGTGTCTTAATATCAGTAACATCAATATTACTTAAATTTATAAATAATCCTATAATATTTATAATATTTTTAGCATTATTTATATATTTAATTGTTTATTATATATTTAATATTACAAGAATAGTTAATACTAAATATAAAAAAAATTATTGGTTAAAACCTCAACAAATTAAATTAGTAAATGCTTCTACTGATTAAGAAATTATTCATGATAACTTGATAATGAAGTTTTATACAATTCTTTTTCTGATATATATTTTTCATTACTTATAAATTTATTATCAATTAACCATTTTTTTGAAATTAAATTATATTCCGAATTTTCATTTAATAATACAAAAAGTAATAAATATGCTAAAACTAATATTAAAAAACCTTTAGTTAAACTTTTAGTACTAAATACCAATAAAGAATAAAATATTAGTGCTTGTGTTAATTTATTATCTAATAATTTTTCTTGTACAGGTGTTACTTTAAATTTTAAAAACCTACCACCAATATGCATAAATATAATCTGAAAAAAAGATATAGGATCAACCGAACTCATTTTTTATATTATTATCTCTATATTCATAAAGATATTTTTATAAATTTAATATTAATAAATTATAGAGATATAGATATAAGTATCTAATATGAGCGCAAAATTAAATAGAGAAATATTAAAAATGCTAAGTGACGTAAGTGTTATAAAATTAGAAAATTTTATATTTAGTTACAACACAGTATTAAAATTTACTTTACCCAATTCAATTTTAAAAAAAGATACTGAACTAAAAGACGAATATTATAATTTATTAAATAAAAATATTATTGATATAAATATTCAAGAAAATGATCTATTTACTAAAAAAATAAAATTATACGGCAAAAATTATAAATATTATCCAACACAAAAATCAAATTTAATTATTGAAGATATAGATTTATCTTATTTCGTAAATGATAGTATTAAAATTTTACTATTTTATTTAAATTTTTTACAAGAATTTTATAAAAATATAACAGAATATCTAAATAATAATTACAAGGTTGATAATAATATTTATAATCATAATTTTGTAATTTTATGTAATTATATTTTAGACGATTCAACAAATAAATTAGTTTCATTAGAAGAAAGTTATAATATTACATTTAAATTAAATAAAAAATTTTTTGAAGAAAGTGTCGGAGAACCTTTTATATATAATACTGATAAATCTAAGAATTTACCGACATTAAATTATTTATTTAGTAAAATAGACTCTAATGATTTTAAAAATAATTTTAATGTTGTACTAACTGAAAATACATGGGCTAAAACTAAAACTGGTTATGTTAAATTTGAAGATTTAAAAATGAACTTAAATCATATGATTTTAGTGTTATTATATTCATATATATCTGATAATAATCGATGGGAAAATAAAAAGATTGATTTAATTAAAATAATAGATATTTATAATACGGTATTGGACAATAAAAATTTAGTTTTAAAAAGTGAAATGAAAATAATTGATGATTCAATTCGTAAATCAGTTAGTAAAGTAACTGAAGAATCCGATAAAATAAAAGAAGCAATTACTACAACTAAAAAATTAAAAAATATCAATGATTCTATTCAAGATAAATCAAATAAATTAAAAAATATTAATCAAAATATAAATTATCAACAAACCAAATTAAATAAAATAAATACTGTATTTATTGTTGCAATATTATTATTTATATTATTAACTCTTTTATTAATATTTATTAAATATGCTAAAAAAACGATTATTTATGTAGCATCGGTTGTTTGTGTTGTGTTATATATTATTGTATATTTTTACATTTCATCTATTAAAAATGCAAGTAAAGTTGTCGCAGAACACTTTTCAAATGATAATAATAATAAAATATTAATAGAATCTGATAGAAAAATAAATGAAATTAAAAATAGAGCAATAGATATATTAACAAGAAATACTGAAAATACAAACTCGTATTATGATATTATAAATCCATTATTAAATAATGAATTAAAAAATTTTCAACATAAATCATATAATAATAAATTATATGATAAAATAGCACAATTTAATTTAAATGTAGGTAAAAGAGATATTAAATATAATATTGAAACTATTATATTTTTAATGAATCTTTCTATGTTATTATTATTGCTTATAATCTCTATGTATTATAAACCCGAATTTCTAATTATATATGGTACAATTGCTTTAATTATATTTATTATATTAGCAATTATATATTTTGCTAGAATATTAAGAGTTGTTCGAACAAAATCTAATAATTATTATTGGAATAAACCCGTTAAAGAAAAAGAATTATAAATATTTTAATTTATTTCTAATAAATCTTGCACTTTTTTAAACATATTTTTTAAATTATCATTTATTGTAAAATTTTCTATTATATTATTATTATTTTCATAATCAATATTTTTATTTCTTATTTTTTTTAATCCTTTATTAATAAAAATAAAGTAATCAAATATTAATGATATTATACATATTGAAAATAATATACCTATTAATAAATCCCATTCATATAAATAATAATTAATTAAAACTAATGGAATTATCACATATTTATTTTCAATTATTTCTAGTATACTATCCGGGTTTGGCACTGATGGTCTTAGAGCAAATAATATAATATATCCACATAATATACCTGTTATTATTCCTTTTAAAATCTTATATATTATATTATTATCCGTGGTATTATTTTCCATATTCTCTATTTTATCATATTATTTTTTTATATTTCTTTTCATTATGTATATTAGGGAATATTATTTTATTATATAATTTTAAGAGATGAATTATGCAAGTATTCATGATGCATATGGCGTTGAGTCATTAAATTTAAATAATAAAAAAAAAAAGAAAAAAGAAAATAATTATATACAAAATGATAATGAAAATATTAAACCCAATTATAATAATATTGAAGAATACAAAAAAGAATTTACAGAACATTGCGAACCATTACAACCACCTCATTATAAATTACCAATTTCCGATAAAGTAATGCAAAATTATAATAATGCATATCAAGATTTTTTAAAAGATAGAAAAATTAATCAATTAAATCAAAAAAATGATATTGATAATACTTTAAGTGTTCCCGCTTCTAATAAAAATAATATACATAGTATTAATATTTATGATAATTATAATAAAATTAAATTAGAAGACATTAAAGAAATTGAACCATATTATGACGAAGATTTAGATAATTATTTAAATATAAATGAATTTAATAATATTGATTATGATACTAATATTGATTATGATGAAAAAAATGAATTGATGAAAAAAAATTATAATTTAAAAACTCAAGAACCATTAAAATTTAATTCAGATGATTATGTTTTAATTCCGAAAAAAAAACTAAAATCTCTTTCTAACTCTAAAAAAAAAAATCATAAATATATACAAAAATTGAATACTAATGTTGCAAATAATTTTAATAATGATACTGATATTGATATCGATACCGATACTGATACTGATATAGATGACAATTTAGATATTGATAATGAAACAACAATTGATATTTTTGATGAAAATATTTATCAAGAACCAACTATAGAAGAATTTAAAACATATAAAAAAAAACATAAAGAAAAATTTAGAAATACTAATTCAACTGTTTTACAAGGATCTAATGAAAATATTGTTAAGAAAAAAAATCCCATTAATGATTTTTATAAAAATATTATTAATATAGGTTTATTTATTTTAATTGGTGTTTTTATTATATTTTTATTAGATTTATTAACTGAACTTGCATTACATAAAGGGATGAAGCAAACTGTTGAAATTTTAATCCCTCTATTAGAAGAATTAAAAAGTTTAAAAGATAAAAAATAATACAAAACTTAAAAAAATGATAATTATATATTTTTTTTACAAAACCATGAATATTATTTCAAGTTTATCCATTCATTCGTTTCCTCTTATTAATATGAATTTATCAGAACAAGAAAATCTTAATTTTCTTGCAAACTGTAATTGCTGCAAAAAACATCAAATTTTAAAACCAAAATTATTTCAAAAATGGATTGAAACACCTAATAATAGAGGTCTTAATCTATATACTAGCAATACTAATCCTGTAACAAATACAAGATATTGTAAATGTGAATGTCGTCATACTGCAAGATTTATTTGTAGAACAGCTAAATAAAACTTACAAATCTGGTAAAATTTGTTTCCTCTAAATAAACACTATTCAATATTTTTAAAATTTTGGATAAACTATATTTTTTATTAATATCTACTAAATTTATAAATTTATTAATAATGATTTCAGTTTTCATATATAAAAAATAATAATAATTTAAATTTAAAATAAAATGTACTTTTTTTTTATTTAAAAAATGATTAATATTAATTATTATTCATATTTTAATCATAAAATGACTGAAAACGATGCCTTTGATTTATGGGATATATATGACTCTTTAAAAAAGGAATTCTCAAGTGGCGAAGATAAAAAAATTTCTTTATGTAATTGTGGTTCAAATAATATTATTGAGATTGATTCAATGAATGTTTGTAGTAATTGTAATGCAATTATAGATAAATCATTAGATTGTACGGCAGAATGGAGATATTATGGTTCAGAAGATAATAGAGATGGTGATCCATCAAGATGTGGAATGCCAATTAACAATTTATTACCAAAATCATCAATGGGTTCCGTAATTGGTGGTACAAGATGGAATAATATAGATATGAAGAGAATTAGAATGTATCAAATGTGGAATGCAATGCCATATGATGAAAGAACATTATGTAATATTTTTGATAAATTAGAAAAATCTACATCAAATAATGGTATTCCACAAAAAGTGATAGATGATGCGAAAATATTTTATAAAAAAACATCAGAAAAAAAAATATCTAGAGGTGAAAATAAAGAGGGTTTAATAGCATCTTGTATTTATCATTCGTGTTTAATTAATAATATACCAAGAAGTTCAAAAGAAATTGCTAAAATGTTTAATATTACACATGTAACATTAAATAAGGGTAATGCAAGATTTCAACAATTATTACAAATTAATGTGCTATCATCAAATCCAAAAGATTTTATTTCAAGATTTGGTAGTCGTTTGAATATGCAATTATCAGATATAGACACTTGTAAAAAATTAATTAATTTTTTAGAAGAAAAAGAAATATTGACAGATAATTCACCAACATCTTCTGCTGCTGGAATATTATATTACTATTCTCAGGAAAATAAATTAAATTTTACTAAAAAACAATTTTCGGAAGTTTGTAGTGTTTCGGAAGTAACTATTGTAAAATGTTATAAAAATTTACTAAAATATAAGGATTATATTGATAAACATAAAAATGAAATATATAAATAAATGCGTGAATTAATTAATTATAATAATATAATATAAAAATATAAAATGGAAATAGTAGATATAAAAAGTTTAAAAAAATATATTAAAAATAAAAATATATATATGCTTTTAGGGTTTGATAAAAATGATCAGTATAGTAGTATAACAGAATTAAATAACACAATTAAAAATATATCAAAATATTTGGAAAAAAATAGTATTATTTATTATTTCGGAGGAATACCAAGTAAAGAAAAAACCGATATTGATTATGTTATATCTGAAATTAAAAATAAAAGAAATGATATTGAATTAATTATGTTAAGTTTACATGATATAGATGTTAATGATATACCTGAAAATATTATATCAAAAATATTAAAAATTGAAATAAAAACTTCAAAAAAAAGAGGGGTTAATAATAATAATAAAAAACCATTAGGAATTACGAAATTATGGTGTGATTTAAATAAAATACAAAAAATTCAAAAAATATTTGTATTAGGCGGCAATGATATAACATTAGAAGAAGTTCTCGTGGCAAAAGAACTAGAATTAGATATAGAATATCATGCAATGAAAAGAAAATTTTTAGCAGATTCTAAAACAACAGTTAAAAAAAATACTTCAATAGAAGAAAAAATAGGCGTAACACATGTTTTGCAAGAATAATTTTTTTTACCTACATAAAGAAATAATATATTATACATATTTAATATGATATATAAAATATTATTAATATGTGTAAATATTTTTCATGTAAATACTTTTAGTTTAAATATGCAAATCAATAATGAAATTCAAAAACCATTATATAGATACTGGAATTGTATAGGTTTTGAAAATATTATGGATGATCATATAATAAATAATAAACCCTTCAAATTCGAGGTAGGTAGTATTCCACTAATTACATGGCAGAATGATGATAAAAAATTAGTATCTACATTAAATGCATGTAAACATATGGGATCTAAATTGGATTCTGGTAGTATATGCAATGGTAATTTATATTGTCCTTATCATGGAATAAAACATACAATTGAAGATTCATGTGGAATAATAAAAAAACACGATGGTAAAATATGGTGGAGTTATAATCCAATTGATAATAATATACCAACTATACCATATTTTAATGATTCAACATATGTATCTACATATTTAACTTTTGATATGAAAGAATCATTACCATTTTGTATATATAATTCATTGGATTTAAATCATCCTGAATTTGTACATAATGGATTGGGATTTGGTTCAAATATTGCACCAGAAAATTATAAAACTTATTTAAATAATCCTGAAAAATTAGGTATTTCATTTGATTATATAACAAAAAGTTCAATAAAAGCAATAAATTATGATATGAAAATAAAAGACAGAACTGCTAATTACAATGAGGTAATATATCCTTCAACAAGTTGGTCTAAAGTTTCTTCAATAAATGATATTGAAAAAAATATAATAATTGGTGTATCAATGTTGCCATTAAAAGAGAATTTAACAAGATGGTATATAACATTGAGACATAATTATATGTCTGATATTGTTGGAAAAGAAATTATGAAGCATGCTACAAAATACATTTTAAATCAAGATAAATCTCAATTTGAAAAACAAATAAAAAATAATAAATTAAAAGAATTTATTTCATGGAGACAGGGTTTAAAATATGAATATCATATGATACCATTAAGAAATTATTATAATGATTATAAATTTCCATCTATTGATGATTTTATAATTGAATTATCAAAAGATAATTGGTAACGTGTTTCCTTAATAATATTAATTATATTTTAAATAATTAAATGTATCATATCGAATTATATAATTCAATATATAAAGGCGAAATAAAAGAAAGTCTTTATTTAGTAACACAATTAATATTACAAGATAGTAATAAAAATTTAGAATTAATTGAGAATACTCTTATTTCTATATGTTCTTATATTGGTACATTTATATCCATATATGATATTAGATTATGGATAGATGTAATAGAAGAAACTTATCAATTTATAAATGAAGATAGAATTATTATTAAAAATATATATATATTGATTACAAAATTATGTATCGTATGTGATATATATATTAAAAAACCTATTTCAAAATCGGGTTTGTTAAGTTTAGTAAAATTAAGAGAAAAAATTATCAATTTTTTTCCTTCTGATTCTAATATAAATTTAAATTATCAAATTTTAAATAAGTTTGATAATATTTTACCACCAGATGATAGCGAAACTTATGAATTGTCAAAATTAATAATTTATGGAATTTTAAATATTTTAAATAATATTGATGAATTAGATATAGATGATGATTGTGATGATATTAATTCCAAAGCGAATGCATTAAGAGATGCATTTGATTATTTTTCTAGAAAAAATAAAAAATTTGAAAATAAATTCAATAATAGAGATAATGATAGTATATGGTTTTTATGGGGTATATTAAATACATTATGTCAAGAAAATATTTCTGAAATTGCTTATAAATTATTTACTTATAATTATGCAAAAAAATATAAAACTGAAAGATATGGATTATTATGGGGTACAGCCATTTCAATAATATTTTTATATAAAAAAAATATTGCAAGAGTATGGCATAATGATGAAGCAATATTAATAAAAAAAATTAATGAAATTGCTATGAATTTATATAAACAAATTAAAAAAGATTTAATTAAATTAGATATTAATATTAGAGATGATGATGAATCAAACAACAATAATGTAAAAAGTTGTAGTGGATTAGATGGTTTACATTATTTGGTTAATTATTTACCTGAATTAAAAAATAATCCAACAATTGAATATAATAATAATTATACTAATGAAAATTATGATAATAAAGAAGTTAAAAAAATTAATACTAAATAAAATAAATATATATATTATAAGAGACATTTATATGTATTCTTCTAAAAAGACAAATAGCAAATTTGTTGATGATTTTATGATTTTTTTTGATGCTAAATTAGAAACAACACCAATAAAAGATATTGTTATTAAACATATTAATATAAAAGAATATGAAAAACAAGAAAAAAGAAAGAAAGAAGCATTAGACAATCCTCCAAAAAAACAATGGAAAAGAAATAAAAATATATATAATATAGATATATTATGCTATTTTCAAAAAAATTATCAGAATAAAAAAATTAAAGAAAAAAAAATAAATACCAATTGTAATTCTTCTACTAATACTTATAATAAAATTTATTCAAATTGCAAACGTTCTGTTATGTATAAAACTTAATTATACATGTTCTTCTTTTTTTTTAAAATCCTTAATGTATTCGTTCATTCTATAATAATTATTATTCATATTATATTTTAATTTTTCTCTATTTATATATTCATCTATCGGCATTGTATTTTTTATCTCCGAATTAAGTAATTCATATTGAATAGTAGGTGGTTTATCTTCTTCCATATTATTTAAAAATTTTTCGGTTAAATCATTTTTTCTATTTTTATATATATTATAACTAAAATAATTACATATTTCAAGTATATATAAATATATTTTTTTCATTTATCATTTATTATTTATTATTTTTATTTATTATTATATTTTATAATTATTTTTATATCTTAATATTTTACGATATATATTCATTTATATCTTCATTTGAAATAATATCATATGTATCTGTATCTGTATCTGTATATGTATTCATATCATTATTATTATTTATATTATCTAGATTTTGATGGCAATTATCATTGTAATTATTATTATAATTTTTAAATAATATATTAATATTATCATATATATTTATATTATCATTATCATTATCATTATCATTATCATTATTAATTTTGTTTATTTTTGTTTTAATATCATCGTTTTTCTTATAATTATATTTATCTAATGTTATTTCATTTTCTCTTTCATATAAAGAATTTGTTTTAATATCATAACAAACACTTAGTATATTACTATTAAAAAATTCAAACAGAGCTCGAAACATATTATATATTATTGTTATATATAATAACATACTTTTTATATATAATAAATACACCTTTTATATAGTATATAATTTATTTAACTTAAATAGAAAACCATGAAATATAAATATATATTGAAAAAAAAAGTTTGTAATAAACTTAGAAAAATTTATATTAAAATAAATTCTAAATCAAAAAAACAATATTTAAAATATAAAGGTAAAATGATTAACATTATAAAGTATAAAAAAATTAAAAATAAAAAAAATAATAAAAAATCAAAAAGCTATTCTAAAAATATGAAGAGAAAAAAACATAAAAAAATAGGTGGTGTTTATCATCAAAAATTTGGTGTATTAATAAGTAAATTTGAATCATTTATTAAAGTACTTGAATCAAAAGATATATGTGATTTACATGGTATACTAGATGCATTTCTTGACACTTATACAAATATTAAAAATAAACACGAAAATGAGAAAAAATCTCTAAAAGAACATTTTGATTTTTTAACAACACTTTTAATATATATCGATCAAAATTATTCTAATTTATCTGATAAAAGATATAAAAGTATTTTAATAAAAATAAGACAATTATTACAAACAATTGAAGAATCTGGAATTACCGGAATATTTAATTATAGTTCTCAACCAATAATAAATCATCCTTATACTATAACAGATTTAACAAATTTTGAAACGATTAAACAAGTTATTATTAATTTTAGAGATAACTATAAAAAAATTATATGGAATATTTTTATTAGCGATAGGGAATTAATTGGTTCTAATATTACTATTTCTAATACACAAGTTTCTACATTGATTAGATATGTGTTAAGCAAAGATGGTTTATCTAATTATATAAAAAATTATAGAAGTGCGATTAAAGATGCTTTAACAAAAAATAAGTTTAATCAAAGACATAAACCTTACTAAATTATTTATATATAAAAATAAAATATATTTTAATATTAATAAGATGCAAATTTTTGTTAAAACATTAACTGGAAAAACAATTACATTAGAAGTCGAAAGTAGCGATACTGTTGATATGGTTAAAAGTAAAATTCAAGATAAAGAAGGTATTCCTCCAGACCAACAAAGATTGATTTTTGCAGGTAAACAATTAGAAGATGGTAGAACATTAGCAGATTATAATATTCAGAAAGAATCTACACTCCATTTAGTTCTTAGATTACGCGGAGGATATAACTAAAAATATATTTATTATTTTTATACTTAAAATATTAATAA
>TARA_B110001450_G_scaffold215857_1_pt1 | contig 36255 bp, 30 predicted proteins | sample TARA_B110001450 | Tara Oceans TARA_B110001450 (sample SAMEA4396538) | marine metagenome | biome: Polar Biome; feature: [SRF] surface water layer (ENVO:00010504); material: water (ENVO:00002006), including particulate matter (ENVO:01000060) such as... | depth 5 m | reverse complement strand
GGTGTTAAAACTTTATATTATACTAGGACTGAAAGCGTTCTACGTGGTGATATTGCTCAGCAAGCAATGGATGATAGTTGTTTAAGTTGTGATGGCTAAAGGCTGAAAGTTATAACTTTATGCTATACATATAAATAAAAAAACGCCTCTAAAATTAATTAGGGGCGTTTCTATTTAAGGAAGTTTGAGTATGGTGCTCATTTTTTTTGTTCCTTATTTAATTTCTACTTTTACGAGTTCCAGTGCCTCTTTTTCTTCTTCTTTTCTTAGGCTTAACCGGCTTAACTGGCTTAATTTCTGGTTCTAACTCCCATGTTTTCCATCCACTCAATAAAGCTAGCTGCTCATACCATTCTCTTTGCTGATCAGCCGCTGCCGTTAAACTCTGTATTTTAGCTAAAACCCTAGCTGTTGGTATATTGGTAGTTGCTTCAAACATTCCTGCTCCACCTTTCAATAAAGGATTATCAAATCCCATAGGAGCTTCCATTGCTTTGTCAAATCCTCCAGCTTTATCTATTTCTTTAAGCGAATATCTAATTTTACCAACTTTTGAAGATATTGGCGGCGATATATCAAGTAATTTCCACGCAGAGCCTTCACGATCCGCTCTATATCCGTAGTCACCTTGTTTTTCTATATTTAACGCAGTATTTTTAAGCATAGATATAATTCCACCTCCATAGCCCATTCCTCTTAAAAAACCGTCAGCCATACTATTTATTATTTTAGGGGCTTTGTTTTTTATAAAAGCTTCGTCTTCCGCATCATCTGACCAAGCCATTTTAAATATAGCTGATTGCATAGAAGCAAATATTGCACTTTGTACAAACGTATAATAAGCTAGTTTGCTTAAATTTGTTTTAGCGTCACCTCTTCCGTTTTTAAGGTCCAGGATAGCTTTTTTACTTTCACGAGTGTATTGCATAGGAGTATTGGCAAAAGCTAGTACAAGCTTCCCTAAATCGCTACGTTGCTGCATACTTACTTTATCTGGTCTAGACGATTGCTGATTTGTTTCAGATATTTCAATCCAATCACCCATAGCTTTGTCTTCAGCCTGCTTTTCGGTATACAATTTATTACCTTCAGCATCAACTTGTTTTAAGTATGTTTTTATTCTATTACGATACAAAGATGCTCCACCTAAAGCGGTAGCTGTTGCATCCGCTATTTGTGTTGGTAAAAAACCTTTTTTAAGTAACAATGACACAATACTTTTTGGAGTATTATTAGATCCAGTTACAGCATCTGCAATTTCAGATTCAGTTACATTTATACGTAAACCTTCACGTCTCGATTTTGCCCAGTCAGATTGAAAAAGCGTTTTAAAGTCTTTAGCAAACTGAGGAACATTGGCTAATGCAGCTCCTGCTTTAAGCGGATTATTGTCACTCCAGTTTATATAATTCGTAGCAGATAACATCTGTAAAGTAGCTGATCTTTGATTTAAAAACATCACAGTACCTACTGAATTGTTTAAATAGTTTAACGTTCTACCTTCTAAACTGTTAGCAGAAGACCTTCTTGTTCTACCGGTATACATAGCGTCTAGCATTCCTACAAGAGCTTTTCTATAAGGAGTACCGTGCGCTGCTTCAAGTTTATTTAAAGTTTCAGGTGTAAACATAGCGTCTACATTTTCTTTCCATTGTCTCAATCTTTTAGCTCTAGAAGTAGTATTAAGACCTATTCTTAAATCTGTAGAAATATCTCCAGCATACCATTCATTTCCAGGCTTAGAGTATTCACCGCCGGCTATTCTTTTTAAATTTAATTTAAGAACGCTTAGCTCTATGTTTTCGTTTACTGTTTTTCTTAAAAAAGATAAATCATTTTCGTTTAAACCAGGAACCTTCATTTCTTGGCTATCCCATATAGATACTCTTAAGGCTTGCTCATAAGTAAATTTACTATTTGGTATTTGTTTTCTAAGCTTAAAACTAGGTGCGTTAGATTTTATATGCTTTTTAATTTCTTTAAACTGAGCACCCATCTGAACATTATCAAAATTTATTTTTCTATATGCTTCTGCATATGGATCATACAGGTTTTCTTTAAACCATTTTTGATGAGCTTCACCTTGCTTACCTTTACCAGCATTGTAATTCATTAAACCAACAAAATCATCAGCGGAAGCAGATACAAATAATTTGTATTTACCTTTAATTCCAGCTTCTTGCTTAGCTCTAACTCCAGATATTTCTTCAGATACACCTGTGGTTTCTTTAATAATTTTATTAAATTCAGCACTTATATCTAAAGACGCTTTTGTTTGTTGTTCTTTAAGTTTTTGAAGTGCATCATTCATTTCATTCCAAGAAACCTGTCTTCTGTGCTCAGGTACTTTGTCAAGAGCGCTTTGAAGACCCTTAACCCCTAACTTCTTATATAAAGCTTCAGCTTGGGTAGATCCTTTATAATCACCTGTCATAATCAGGTTGTTGTTTAAACTACCTGTTCTTAGGAAAGTATTAAGAACTCTGTCCGCGTATACTTGCTTACTCGATCCACCATATACTTTACTATCTTTTACTCTTTGAGTTGGAACATCTATAACAGCCTGCCCTAAACCTTCAACTAAATCATTAATACCTTCAATAGCTGCTTCTCTACTTTTAGATTTTTGAATAAGACTTATGAAATCTAGGTTATAGTTCATCAACTCAACCATGTGTTCATTGTGAGTATTCTTGCCTTTACCTTTTTTGTATCTTCCAATATTACCCATGGTTATACTTTCATAAGGTACTAAAACCTTAAAAATACCATCACTGTGATTTGTTTGGATTCTAAGTACATCCGCCGCTGTAGTTTCTGATATTTTTCCAGACTTTACGGCATCGTATAAACTTGTGTATGCTTTTTTAATTACATTAAGATTAGCGTCAGCTGTTAACTCATATCCGTTCTCTAGCCCTTTAAGCTCAGGGTGGGTCAACTCTTTTCTAACGTAGTCAATGTATTCTTGTCTAAATTTAGAATTACTAGTGTCGTTTTTATACTTTTCTTTTAAACTAATTAGCTTTTTTTCTAACCTACCGTTAAAGCCGGCTCCTCCAATTTTCTTTGGATCACTTTTTCCTTTACCAGGAAGTTGAAAATATGAATACTGATAAGGACTACCTTTAGCGCCCCATTTTTCTTCACTGCTTTTATTATACTTTACTTCACCATAAAACGTCTTAATCATATCCGCTCTATTGCTTACGCCTGCAGATTTTTGGCTAATTTTTTGACCTTCTAGTCTAAGTCTTTTATTTACACCGACAGTACTCATCAAAGAATTTCTAAGCCAAGACGGAGCTGTTTCCATATCTGGAAATGCTTCAAGTATAACTTTTAATCCTTTCACTAATTCTTCGCTTCTTTTCTTACCTGCTTTAGTAAGTCCAGAACCAATATCGTCTAGTGGTGTATATTCTAAACCGTCTTTATCATAACGTATTTTCCAGTTAACTTCTTGCATAAGTCTTTCTTCCACTATCTGCTCAACAGTTACGTTTCTTTTATCAGCGGAATTCCTTATTTCATTTGTAAGTTCTCCAAAATACTTAGGTAAGTTTCTAGAAATTTGACTTATAAGTTGTCTATATGTTTGCTCTGATTCTTTAGTTCTTGGACTTTTAACTATAGCTTCACCTAGTTTAGTAACAACGTCCATAGCAGCCATATTAACAGACTTCCCATCAGCAATCTTTTGAATAGTTTGCATTGAGTAATCTACATTTTCTAACTCTTGTCTGTATGTACGATTAGTCATCGCTCTACCAATCTCTACAATTAAAGCATCAATAGCTGTTTGTTGATTTCTATCTGCCTTTTGCCCTTTGTTAGCGCCAAAAACTTCTAAAAAAGCTGTTTTATCAAAAGCCTTTTTTAATTGCGTAGGTAAACCAGCAGCTGTACCTTCCATCATATCTGCTCTGCTACCTACTTCGTAAAACTTTTTAAGCAATATAGGCTTTATACCTGTTGAAGTAGAAAGTCCTTCAGCTTGTCTTCTAGCCCCTAAAGGAAGTAAAGCATAAATAGACTCTGCATTCTTTCTTATAAATATTTGTTGCTCTATTTTAGTCTTAGCTGCGTCTACGCTTGTTTTACCGTTCTTCACTTTCATAACTCGCCCAAAAACTTCTTTAGTTAATTCAGGAGCGGCATCTGCTAATGTTTTAAAAGTAACGCTTTCAGGATCTAAATCCTTAGTAACTTCTTTTACTTTTGCAATATACTTATCTTTAATTTCTGGGTCTGTAATTAATCTATTTACAGGTTCTATAAGTCTTTTTTCAGAAACAGCAGGACCAGAATCGTTTTCAGCAGCTAAATCTTTAGTAGTTGATGCATCTTTAGCTTCAGCTAGTTCTTTTCCTTTTCTTAATTCGGTAAGAGCTTCTTTAATTCTGTTTTTTAATCCAAACTGACTACCTATAATATATCCTCCAAAATCATCATTACCCCCAGGTCTTTCTTTTGTTTTGGGTTTAAAATTAAGTATGTTTTTAATAAACTGAACGTTGATAGCTGCATCGTAGAATTCTTTTTGAGTTTTTCCGTAAACTTTTTCCGCTACAATACCGTATTGTTTAATCATTTTTACAAACAATGGAAACAACATTCCTTTTTGAAAAGCCTCTCCGATCTTACCTCCAACCTGAGTCCATTCAGAAGAGGACATATCCTTAGGTATCATTTCATTTATGGCGTCACCTATTTGTTTTTTTTCTTTTTTCAGCTCTTGTTTCAGCTCTTGAGCTTCTACATTAACCACTTTAGGTTTAGCTTTAGGAGCTTTAGCTTTTTGATCTATTGCTGACTTATCAAATACTACAATATTGTTTGTATCTCCACCAGACCTTAAATCGGTGTCAGTAAATCTAGCGGCTCTAATGCCTTTCTTAGAAAGAGCTTCATTTAATTTAGACATGTCTTCCTTAGAAAAAGATTGATCAAATCTATTGTCTATTAATTCGTACAAACGAGAATCGTCTACAGTCCAGGCTTTATCTTTTGGCTTTATACCAATTTCTCTTATTGTTTCGAAAACCTGAGCTTCCGTTGCAATGTCAGCTTCGTTTAATTTAAAACTTTTTACTTCACCTTGATTACCTTCAGCATACTCTCTTGCTTGTTCTTTGCTTTCTGAAAAATAAACAGAGCCTTCTATATCCTTAACGTTTTTTACATTACCTCCGTGAAATACTTCAATGTCTTTTTTAGGGTCTCTAACTTTTTCAACTACAGGAGCTTTGTTAGCTACAATAAGTTTTTTGTTTAGGTTGTCAAGTTGTTGTTCAAAAACATCAATATCCATTTGCCCTTCGTCATAAAATTCACTTTCTAAGGCTTCTATTTGTGTCTTTATTTTTTTAGCTTGTTCGTTTAATTCTCCAGATACATTTAAAGAACTGTACGAACCTTTTACTGATTTTGTTTTTCCATTGAAAATATACTTGCCATTAATATATAATCCCTGTAATGCAGCATATTGCTTCACAGATCCTTTTTTACCAGCTCCCTGAGCTAATCTTTGTAGTAAACTTAAAAGTTCCTGAGGACTCTCTATTCTAAGCTTTGGAGCATCTCCTTTAAAGCCGCTTTTCATTCTTCTTTCGTAGAAACTTCTTAAGTTTTGAGCTATTTGACCATAAGCATTATTTCTAACTAATCCTTTTCCGCCTGCGCCTAAAACTTCTATTATACCAGCTAAATATTCTTCAGGGTTTAATTCTTCAATTTGTTTACCTTTATATAACTTTTCAATCAATCCTTTGAAATCTACTCCCAGGTTTTCATTTACAGTTTTACCTACAAACTTTGTAATTTCTTTAAGGCCTTCGGGATCATTCATGTTAAATGTCTCTCCAAAAACGTGGGCTAACTCATGTCCAAATATACCTTTGTGATATTTACCGGCGTCAATTACAACATTCCAAGTATCCCCGTTTTTTTCTACTTCAGCAGCTTTCCCTTGCATACCTTCGCCTTCTAGCTCTACTCTTACATTTAGATTAAGATCTTTACCTGTTCTTTTTTTATAATCTTTTCTAGCTTGAGTAAAGTCATTAATAGCTTGTTTACCGTTTTCTTGTGGATCTAAAGCTTTATCTAAAGCAAAAGCCTCGCTAATATAGTTATCAGCTTCTCTGTATATTTCTCTATTTTTCTCTATTTGAGCATCCAGCTCTTTAATTTTAGTCTTACTTTTTGTACCTTTCCTTATTCTATCTAGTCTACTGCCTTCTTCAATAGCTTTAGTTCTTAAAGCGTATTGACCTTTTAAGTTTTTACCAAATATTTTTTTAAGAGGTAAATGAGAATAAGCAAGAATAGATCCAGCAACAGCGTGCCCTAAGTTTCTTCTAAGCAATCCACCTTCACCTAACCATTCTACATCTCTAAAATTTTCATCAATGTAAGTGTTAAAATCCTTACCACCTATATAGTCATCGATTGCTGCTTCTATAATAGCGCCTCCTTCTGCGGAAGGCATCATTACCAAACCTCCTTTACCTGGCTTTAATACAAGATCATTTAATTTATGAAATGGTCCTGTTGCTTTAAACCTTAAACCTAACCTACCAGCTACTGTATTAACTAATGAAGAGGCTAAACTAAAGGTAGATCCCATTGCAAATCCGCCGTCAGGCATTATCGATGCCATTTTAAATCCTTCTACAACAGCATTTATAGATTCAAGCTTTAGTCTATTTACAGCTCCTCCGTAAAACCTCATTCCCTGCATAGCTCTAGTCAATCCAGTAACCCCTAATATACCGCCAGATACCGCGTTGGCAACAGCAAATTCCGCTGCTAACACAGGTAACCCACCCGCAGTTGTGCCTAAAAATTCAGGCATTGTTTCTTTAAAGTTATCTGCTCTTTCTTGATCAAACTTAAAACCAGTCTCTCCGCCTATAGTTTCCATTTCCTTAAGAATATCAGAACTATTTGCACCAGCGTAGTAATCTACTGTATCTCCATCAGTCAGCGATTCCATAAAACTTTCTCCTAATGCTCCAAAAAATCCAGTTCTTTCAACACTTTTAGGATCAATATTAAGCAGGTACATGTCTTGAAACGCTATGTCTCTAGATTTAAGGCTTAAATATTCTTTAGCTATTCCTTCAATGGCTCTATTGTCCATTACTGATTGCATACCTCCTCCTTGATCGTCGCCTTGCTTTTTACCGTAAACTTTAATACCTGCAGGAACACCTGTTCCAAAGTAGCCATCTACAAGATCCTTTAAAGGAGCACTATACTTTCTACCGTCGCTCATTACAACGTCGTATTCCGTTTGTAAGTTAGCACGCATGTCAACTAAATCTATACGATGCGCAGTATATCTATTTTTAAGAGCTTGAAAGTTACCTGATTTTAAAGCAAATAATCTTGCTCTTTCAGCATTAACTTCTGCTGTTACATCAATCCCCTCTTCTGCAGCCGCATCTTGAGCATTTAATGTCTTAGTCAACCCTTCTACTGGGCTAAATAAAATCACATTATCAGGATTTAAGTGTTCTTTGCTAAGAGCAGTAGCTTCTGCCGTTATTACTTCTAGTTGTTTTGTTTTTATAGCCAAATCTTCAGGGGCTAATTGTTGACTAGATATATCTGATTGTAGTTTGTATGCTTCCGCCCACCTAGCGGCTATAATCTTTTTATTAGGGTCTACTATTTCAGCAGCTCCTCCTTTTGTAGCCCAATCCGCCATAGCGTTACGATCTCCACCGAATTTTTTCTTTGCTTCATCTAAAAGAATTTTCTGAATTACAATATCTGCCTCTTCAGCATCTTTTGCTATAGACTTTCCAAAAGCGTTTTGTACAAGTTTGTCTAATTTGTAATCAGTAATACCTGCTGCCTCAAAAGCTGTATCTCCAAAGAAACCATCTTCTCCATCGCTTTGATAAATTCTATTGTATTTATTTATAGCTTCGTTTTTAATTTCTTGCACTAAATCAGGATGATTTTGTAATAAATCATTAGTGTCTTTAATGTAAGCGTCTCCTCCAGGTAAATCATAGTAGGAACCTTGCTCGATTATATCAAACATAGTTCTTTCCAAGTTACTAGCCTTACGTTTAGTTTTAGCAGCTGCTTCTGGATCTTTATTTCTTTCTACAAATTCTTGTACTGAACTCCATTGTTGCCCTCTATAACCTCCTCTTCCTCCTCCTTCAGATGTTCTAAATGTTTTTGTTTCGCCATTAGGAGCAGCCACTGTTACTCCATTGCCGCTTTTTTCAAAATCAAATCCATCATTACCACCGTAAGCCTGATTGTACTTAACAATTGCAGAATCTAAACTAACTTTAGATAAGTCCAGGTTAACCCTAGATAATTCATTGTAATATTTGTTGTACTTTTTTTGACCCTCATAAACAGCGTTAGGATCTATAACTTCTGTACCTCTTTTATTTGTGCTATACGCTTCTTTCGGTATAAAACTTTCTCTAGTAGGTAACTTAACTTCTATTATTGGATCAACATTTAGTAAATCCGAAGAAGTACTGTCCAAATCTAACTCCATACTTTCTGGCTTTACGCCTGTCATTACCGATGCTCTGCTTGGAGTTGCTATTGGTACCACACCCGCATCCATTGTTGCAGCACCGTTTTGAAAATCTGATTCACCTTCTTCTAATAACATTGCTTCGGGATGCTCCGCTAATAAAAAATCAATTGATTCTTGTGAATAATCGGTTACATCAACTACTGATCCGTCTTCTAATTTGTATTTTGTCATTATATGCTTATTTTTAATAATGTATTTAATTTTATATTAATTTAGTTTCTTCTCTTTTGTCGTAAAATTCAGTGTTTAATATTTTATTCCTACTTGATTCACTCATTTCTTCAACACCCTCAATTCTTCTAGTGGCATAAATTTCTTCTTTAGTAATAGGCCAAACGCTAACTTTGTCATTTTGATTACCTCCAAGCATAGTGTATTTGCCGTTCTTTTTTCCAGCATAAAATCCAGTATGATATTGGTAATAGTATTGCCCTTTGTTGTTTTTCAAACGTTTTCTTGTAACTAGTATATCTCCTTCTTTAGCTTCTACGATACTATCTACTTTTGTACCTATTCTTTCGTATTCTTTAGCTCTAACTAAGTTAAAGTTATCGCCTTTATCGTCTAAGGTATTAAACTTTCCAGCCTTTAAAATACTGTTAACAAAAGCGGCACACCAGGCACTTGTATCTTTAGTTACATCTTCATCATTTTTTATGAATTTTGGTACAGCACTAGTTAAGAACCCTTTTATTACCTTTTGTTGTTTTGGATCGTTTTCGTCAATACCTAAATATTTATTCGCAAAATTCAAAGGATTTTTAGCTACAGCTGGATCTGTTTTACCAATGTCAGCTACAACTTTTTTAGGGTCTGGAGAAGAACTTATTATATTATCTATTTTTCCTATTAATTCCTTTTCTTCAACTTTAGTAGTAGCGGGATCATTAATTTTTTTAGTAGTTTCTTCTATAACTTCAACAGGTGTTTCTATAACTTCAGCAGGTGTTTCTATAACTTCATTTATAGATGTTTTCTTTTTCCAAGAACCTTTCCCATATGCTAATGCTGATTCTTTATCTTTACCAAAATCAATAATTTCTCCTCTCTTTTTAGCCTCTTCATATACAGGCTTCCAGTCTATTTCTGCCTCTTCAGACATGTCAACCCAAGTACCATCTTTATCTTGAAATAATGTAGGAAAAGAAAACCAATTTCCCTTACCATCAGTTTCTGTTTTCATTATGTGACTTGACTCACCAACTATATTACCTTGATTATCGTAGTTTATTCTAACTCCATTTCTGTTAGGAGCATTAGGTATTTTAGCTCCTGACTGATCTTCAAAGTCTAATTCAGATTCATTAATTACGCCCTCTTCTTTAACTACTTTTTTTTTTATTGATTCTTCGTAAGCCTTTGTTATTTCTACCGCTGTGGCTCCAGGATTTTCTTTTCTCCAATTATCTGCAAAGGTTTTTATTGTTTGTTTTGAGGCGTCTACGTTACTACCTTCTACAATTTTTTTAATATCAGCAGGTTTTACGCCTTGCATAACAAGTATTGCATTCGTTAGTTCCTTTTTAGTTAAGTTTTTTGAAGAAATTTCTGTTGACTGTTTGTTAGGTCCGTCTGCCAAATTTAGCACGCCTGGTATAAGTGTTCCATCACCACTGTATATTGGCAATATGCTTAATCCTCGACCGCTTAACATTTCTCTTATTTCTTGGTTTTTGGTATCATCATTGTAATTAGCTAGCCAAGGAACGTTAGGTCCTGTAAGTTTGTTAATTAAGCCTGTAAGGTTATCAAAAAATCCACCTTTTTTAGCGTCTTCTTGGAACTCAGCTACTTTTACTTTATAATCGTTTTGTTTTATTTCTCCAGCGGTAAGTTTAGTCACTTTATCTACTACTAGCGGTGCATCAGTTAATGTAAAACCTATATTAAGTTGAGCTTGCTCTAAAGCTTTTTTAATATAATGATCTTGAATTTCACTTGTAACGGCATCAAGGTTCTCCTTTTTTAAGCCTAAAGATTGTCTAAGGGTTGTTGAGTTACCCATATGATCTTGCCAGAGGCTATTGGCGTAAACATAATTTTCAGGTTTAGTAAGTAAATCTGTACTTAATTTACTTACGGCGGTTTTAATAACATCCTTATTTACACTATATGGTATAGTTTTTACTCCTGCAATCATAATAGGCGCCTCTGCAGTTAAATACTTGTTTTTTATTAATGTCTCTTTATCCACTCCTTTACTCAAACCAAGTTGAGCAATATACATGTCAATGTCTGCTTGAGTATCCACCACTGTTTTAAACAATGCCTGGTCTGGGTTATCCGCTAAGCTTTGTGTAATGGCAGATATATTAAGCCTAAAATCTTCGCCTTCATCATTTTTAGTTACCAAAACTCTACCCCCGTTTTTGTTTTCAATAGTAGTGTTTTTGCCTCCATTCTTTAAATCCATACCAACTCCCACTAAGTTGATATCGTTTGAAAAACTTACAGATCCCGCTGTACCTGCTTTTAGTTGCATACCCGTACTAAGTTGCTCAACAATATATTTACCTGTAGCCATTTCTTGAACAAGTTGTTTAGGATATTTCTGCAATCTAGTAATTTCAGCTTTAGCTTTAGCTCTATCTTCTGGTGAAGAAAAGGTTCGACCCAATACATCAAATTGTTTACTCATTTGGTCTTTTACTCCTCTGCCTTCTTTAATAATTTGGGTTTGAAAACTAGATTGTCCACCTTCTCCAATGTTGCTCCCCATTTTGTTAACATTGTCGTCAATTTCCTGGGAAAAAACTAAACCCTGTGCTATTAAAGCAGCTTTACGGGCTCTTTCATTGTTTGCGAATGTAACAACATCGCTAGAAAGTTTTTGTATACCTTTATATACTGCAGCCCCTGTATTGATTGGTGCTGCTTTGGGATTTCTATAACTCATATATTATTTTTTTTAATTTCTTCCGCCTTTAAAGCTTGTATCCAACTTAGGCATTTTAAACGTTGAACTAGTATCGACGTCAAATTGACTTCCGGTTTTCGACGCCACTTTGCCAGGGAATGCTCCCCCAATTGCGCTAGCTACTCCGCCAATTTGCCCAATGGCACTACCAATAGCTCCGTCTCTAGCCGCTTGATGTCCCGCTACAACTCCTTGAGCATTTTCAATTTGAGTTTGGGCTCTATCTAAGCCTTCGCCTTCTCTTATTTCTGTTGCCTTAAACACATAGTCTGCTCCTTGAGCTTCTGCCATTTGCATTCTTTGAGCTTCACTCATGTTTATGTTCTGTAATCTTTGTTGTTCACCCATTTTAGCTTGATCAATTTGACCCTGCGCTATAGCTGCATTTTTTTGATTAGAAACTTCTTGTTGTTCAATAGATGCAGATACACCTTTTTTGCTTTGTAAAGCAGCTTGAGCTAATGCAGTTGCGCCCCCAGCACTTGCACCTGTAGCAGCTAAAGTATCTAAAGTATTTGCTAATGAAATATTAGCTTGTTCTATTTGTATTTCAGCAGCTTGAGTTGCAACACCTATGTTTGCAAATCTATTTTTTAAGATACCCGAAGTATCTGAAGCCATACCTGATAAGTTTTCCATGTTTGCATATGGATTTATAATATCCTGCCTTGACGCTTCAAGCTCTGCTAATCTACCTCTAGCTCTAGCTACATCTCCCTTAGCTCCTTGAGCTCTTTGATTTGCGCTAATTGCTTGCACGGTTGATCCAATAAGCCCTATACCGGCTCCTACTAATGCTGTAATACCTGCCATTTTTATATGTTTTTAATTATCTCGTAAGATGGATTGTCATCCACCGAATATCCTAGTTTTTTATGTTCGTTTATAAGGCTACTACTTCTTCCAATGCTTAACACAACTTTAAACCCTGCGTCTTTACCCCATTTTTCTAAAGAAGATATTAATAAGGATATAGCTTCTGATTTGTTTCTTTGGTCAGGATCTGAAACAATCCATTCCATCCAACATATACCAGAGTTGGTTATATATAGAAACCCAGCTATTAAAGGTTTGCCTTCTCTTTCAATCATTATACCACCAGTTCCGTTTTCAGGTAATAAATCTCTACCTAAAGGAGCCCAATCCGGCCAAGACTTCCACCATTCAACTATAGTTTCGTAATCTTCGTATATTAATTTCCTTGCTTTTAATTCCATTTAATTGATTTAATTTAATATGATGACTCTACGTAGGTAGAAGACACTGCAAATAATTCTTTTTTACCTGTTGGATTAGTTGTTGAATCTGTAGAAAATGTAACTGTGGCAAACATACCTTTTATGCCTGATAAAGATTCAGCAAACACTACCTCTCCAGGTCTTGGCATACTAATGTTTTTTAAATTAGATACATATTTGTTTTCTTTCCTATTAAAACCCGCTCTCATTTTAGTGTATGGCGGGAAAGGTGTGCCAAATACGGATTGATAATTAGCTGGTTGAACTGGTTGTCCTCCTGAGGGATTTATTATAAACTCTCCTTCGTTGTAACTTCTAACAGGTGAAGTAACATCGTTAAAGTTTGAACCATTATCAACACCTGTGTTGTCTGATCTAAAAACTGAAGTTTCCCATCCATTACTTCCTTCATAACCTATTGTTAAAAAGTTTTTGGATATAGAGACCTTAGGATTAAACACAGTTGTAACAGTTGAATTAACATCTACTCCATAAAGCTTGCCATATTCAGTCCCAAAATGATGTTTCCAAAGCCCATTGTTATCTTCGTTATTATATATGCCGCTAAAAGTAGTATAAAAATTGTTTTTTAAGCTAAACATTTGATCTGGTTTATAACTGTACCTAGAAACCCATCCTCTAACACTTTCGTCAAAAGCTAAAGTTTCATAATCTCTGTTATTGCTATATTGTAAAGAAACAATATATGTTTTAGTGTGAACATCAAACCCTCCTACAATTTTTCCTGGTGTAAATGAATTTAAGTCTATTTCTCTAAATTTATCTCTAAAGAAATCTTTCATACCGTAACTTGATATTTCGGTTATTCCATCTGAAGACAATCTTAGTACTGCATTTCTATTTTTATCTGTAAAGTATTTTCTATAACCGTACACGGCAAAACTGCCAGGATCTTTAGATATACCATAAGTACCTCCATAGGGAACAACTTGACCAATTACCATAGCGGCTGAGGTTGTTATAGCTACTCCTTCCGCCGAATAGATAGCATCTTTATCTATAAGAGCTCTGCTTACTTTATTTTCTTGTAGTATTGTTAAGTTTGTGTTTTCAGCGTATAATTTTTGTATACTACCATTAGAAGGGTCTAGGCTTCTAGTAATCTCTTCACCTGTTGGAAATTGATTTGTGTTATTAACTCCTGTTCTAGAGTTTAGTATACCTGAATATATTAATCCTGATTGAACAATTGACGCTTTATTAGTGTCAGCTACTAAGTAAGCTTTTGCTCCAAAATCAACCGAAGTATTATTGTAACCTCCTCTAATTCTAGACTCTTCTATAATCCAATTTTTTGCGCCATTGCTTGTTGCGTCAGCAGCCCCTTTCCATACAGGCGTACCGCTAGCGTTAACTGTTTTACGTAACATGAAAGAGTTAAAATATTTTACTTCAATAATAGCTGCCATATATATATAATTACTTGTTTATAATATTATTTAGGTATTAAAAAGGCATTCTCCACAATGACACTGCATTGGGGGCATCGTTACCTCCGCTTTCTAGACCTTCCGCTGCTAACTGGTTTTTATACAAGCCTGCTGTAGTTCGCGTTTCAGGCGTTGGACCCATCAACCACGCTGGATTAAATCTTTGTTGCCCTTTACCAGTTAAAATGGAATGCTGAGTTTGTGTATTAAGAAAAGTATGATCAGCACTTGCTCCTTGCCCTGGCACCGAAGCGGTAGGTTGGTTTGAATTTGTAGATATAGACCAAGCAGGGTTATTGTAGTAGTACGGACTTCCGTTAGTTGCAGGAGTTGGAGATAATGGGCCAATGAATTCAACTTCGGGGATTTGAGAAAAACCAGTTATTGGCATAGTACCTTTTTGCCCAGGGTAATCCCAACTTCCATCAGTCGCTGAACCTGTATAAAGACCTGCTGGCCCAAACCAACCTTGACCGCAAGTTACTATGTCATAAGAACTTACCGCTCCGTTTCCATCAGTATAAAGATTAAACGTAGCTGGTTGAGTTGGCCATACATTCGCATATTCAGTTCCAACTCCAGGCATAGCGGTAGGTTGTACTTGAACGTTTAAATAAGTGGTGTTGGTAGCTAAGTTTCCTCTATTTGTAAAACGCCATACTTGACTAGCATCCTTAATATTTACACCAGTGCTACGCGGTTCAAAAAAATCTGGATTATAGTAAAGAGTTCTTGGATGCCATCTGTTACCACCGGCAGTAGATCCGTCGTTTCTAACGAAAACACCTGACCAAATCATTACTGGTTGAAAGTTACTTTTGACAATGTTTGAGACATCTGCGGCTGTAATTGCTTTAGTATTATTGTCAGCTAGCCCTGAAAGAAGCTCGAATTGGGTTGATAATGTTCCGTTACTCATTTTATTTATTTATTTATTTATTTATTATTTTTATATATCAAAAGCTGTTGAGAAGGCATTGGTAAAAGCACCAGGTGTTACACTGTCAAAAACTATTGTTGCTTCAGTAGAAAGTCCACCTACATCTGTTATTGTTATTTTAAGGCTAAACGCAACCGAAAAATTAAAAAAGCCAGAAGCAATACTAACTTTTCCGTCTTGATCAACAGCTAAAGTAATTTGATTATTACCAATAGTTATTAAGCTATTAGTTCCCACGGTATTGATGGTAAAATCAGTGAACGCTCCGTTAATTAGCGGCTGTAGTGTTGACCATCTGTACTGCAATCCTTTAAGAAAATCATTGCTATTAAACGCTCCGTTACGAGCTGTTATAGTAGCGTATAATCCGGTCATAGTAGAAAAAGCCGGTGTTTCATAAGCAATAGGATCTACAACAAGAGGAAAGCTATTACTTAAAGCTCCTTGTCTAGTGAAAGTATTAATAGGGGCTAAAAACGTCAAAGCAGTACCGGTTGTTGGTATATTAATAGATGTATCAAATGTTATTACTAACCCATTTACTCCGGTTACCTTAGCTAACGAGGTTCCGGCAATAACTAACGTTTGTCCAACAAATATAGTGTTTACTACATTTTGCACTGTTATGGAAGTAACGTTACTAAAAGTACCATTTGAATTAGCCGTAGCGTTGTCCGCACTGTTCCTTAAGGAAATAGTAAAATTATAACTTTCTCTAGTATTTGCGTCTGCTCCAAAGTAAAAACTATGTTTTATTTTTATTCTATAACTACCCGCCGCGGTTCCATCAACAAGTTCAAATGAATTAGGAAAAGACTGGCCTAAGTTATTAGTAACAGTTAAACTATCATCGGAGGTAGTGAGTATAGGAGAATTTAAGTTGTTTACCGGAAACATGTCACTTGTAACAAAGGCTGAATCAATAGCCCCTGTTACGCCACCACTTCCTGCTGGGTCTTGGTTTTCTCTGTGGGTATAATCAAATATGCTAAACCCAAAAATAGGTGTACCTATATCAGCTATTACGCTGGTGTTTAAATCAGAAATTAAACCAGATGTAGACGTTTCATAATATATATCAATGTTAGAAACAAAAGGAGTAGTTTCAGCTATAGATAGCGTAGGTAACATATTTGAAAACGTTCCACCTAATCCTCCTTTGTTATCTCCTATCCTCATTATTAAAGGATCTTCAGTGGTTTCAAACAATTCAGGAACTCCTACAGTACCACCTAATTTGTTTAAATCGCTAAAGGAAGCAATGGTTGTTACTTCGTATTTTTTATTTTCAGGGAAAAAAGGTTGATTATAATTTATCCCAACACCGCTGCTAGGTACAACGTTTTCTACTACAGGAAAAAGAACTTCATCACTACTATATTTATTTTGCACAGGCCCCACCTCTTGTAAATCTCTAGGGACTTTATTTATATTGTCGCTTATTAAAACAGAATGAGTTGCTGTAATTGGACCGCTGGTGGCTATATCTCCTTTTAAAAATCCAGGTAAATAAACATTGTAATATTCTTGCTGAGTTTGTTTTACAACAATCTTATACGAGTACCACCCCGTAGGGTTAGTGCTTAAATCATACAGACCAGGTTCACCTGTGGAAGCTAAATTATCGGCTGTTAAAGGACTTCTATCGCTTTGTATTTGCTCGTTTAATTGTATTTTTATAGAGTTACCTACGTCTGCTAAAAAAGTAGTAGGAGTAGTAGCGTTTTTTCTATAAGGAAAGTAAAAAGTAGATGATCCAAAAATTCCATCTGCAGCAATGTTGTCAACAACTTGAGATAAAATAACGTCGGATTGTCTTCCATATCTATCACTTAAAACAAATCCAACTTGATAATTTCTATTTCTTTTTAAAGTGTGTTCAGGGTATTCTATATAAGAATAACTTGCGCCAAATCCAGAAGTAAACTTTTGAGTAACTGAAACTTGATAATTCAAATGATCAGGAGCTGTATGTTTATTTATATAGTTACCATAAATAACCCTGTTACCACTTACTTCTTGAGCTAATGCTCTTACTGGTGTTTTGTCATAAACTCTCGTGCTTTGAGTTTGCGGCAATGTTCTAACCGGTTTTCTAGATTGATAATTATATTCGTAAACATTTGTAGAACCAGCTTGTGCTACTACTTCTTTTACCGTAACAGTATCTAATACGCTAATAGCAATCTGGTCAGATTCTTTATATAGTATGTCTATTTCTTTTAATTTATAAGCTGACTCTAAATTGGTTCCAATTTCTGGTAAATTTATAACTAAAGATATTTGATCTACCTTGTTCTCCATAAAAGAAACAACCGTACTTTGAAAAGCTTTATCTTCATCTCCAGCTAAAAAACTACCATCTTGTTTAGGTATAAAAGCTATTTGAGTAAACGGAGCCATAATAGAATACTCTGCATCTTCGTACTTAAATCTATAACTAAACCTAGCAAACTTATCTTCAAGAAAATTAGAATCACCAGCATAGTCAGGATTGTAGTCTAAGTTATCAGTAATTCCGTCAGGTAATTTTTCACTAGAAACATCTTTCATAGTCGTTTTAAAACCGCCATTGGAACTTTTGTATAAATCTATAGGCGTATACGGAGCATATTTTGCAACAGATATATCATCTTCACTTGAGTAATGAAAGCGATTAGCTGAAGCTTTTCTTATATTTATTTTTCTTGGTTGATTTCTGTCGTCAGTCCAAAAAAGAAAGTCTTCAATTATGTTTATTCCATAAATAGGGCTATTCTCTGAAAAGTTTAAAAACCTACCTATAACTAATTGAGAGGACGCTCCTGCTTCCAAATCAGGATTGTATCTTACTATAACAGAAAGAGTATCAACTCCAGAGCTGCTTGCCTGGTGCGCACTTAAACCATCAGTAGATGGGTCTGTATAGTTTGTGTAAAACAAATATATATCGTCAGTAGCGGGATTTACAATTTGCCCAATAATTTTACCATCATCATTTCCTATATTTGTTTCTGAAGATATAGGGTATACATTGGTGTTTTGAAGTACGTTTTCTACAGCACCTACATCACTGTCTTCTGAATTTGAAACAGCTATATTTAAGGCATCTTTATATTCATTACCAGGTATAAGCCTATCGTCTAAATCTTTGTTCATTTTAGACGCTAAAAAACTATTCTTTACTTCAGCCATTTAATTAGTGTTTTATTTGCTTAGACTTTCCTCTCATTACCTGAATGATTTCGCTAAGTTTTATGTTTGATAGTCTTATTTTTGCATTTCTTAATTTAGCAGATCTTTCTCGTTTTAATCTGCTTACAATATACTCTGGTTGTCTAGATCTATTAGCTAAAATAGAATATAGAATATGAGCGTACATTGCTTCTTCCGCCATTTTTGGTACTTTAGTATCTTCATCATAAGCTAATCCATCTGATAAGTATTCAAGAACTATAGGTCTATCTACCAAGCCACTGCTAAAAGAAATTTTACCTTCACGCTTATTAAGCAAGTATAATCCGTTAGTGTGAGAAGTAACCGGATCTAAGCCATATCTTTTTCCTCTTTGAGAATTTGCACCCGATATTTTTTCTAAATTAAAATCTCCAAAACTATCTTCTGTTATAGAACTAGAAGCGTTTATATTGTTACCATTTTGATCCTGCACAGGTATTCCTGAAGAATCTTGTATAGGTAAACTACCTGGAGACTTACTTAATAAATTAGGGTAAATAGGTTGCTTTATACCATTTTCATCAATAACATTGATACTTACAAGGTTGACGTAGTCTTGAGGTAACGGCACACTTAAGTTTAAAGGCACTGATAATTCTTGGGATTTAATACTATTTAAAGTGTCATAAGAAAATTCTTGCAATCCTCTTTTTGCATGAAATATAACGTCTGATCTTTTTACTTTAGCAACCAACTTGTCTTCCCCTACGTATGCAACTTGAAAGTTGTTTATAATATCCTTAACCGTAATATACGCATAGCTTCCATAATTAGATTCTACAGCATAAGCATAAAGTTCAATAATTATAACATCACCTTTACTGGTAGTGTCAATATTAACAGTACTTCCTACTAACTGGTAATTTGCGGAATTAACTACCACCCCGTTTCTAGTAACTCTAAAATTAGGAATAGTTCCGCCTATTAAAGTGACGTTTCCTGTCCAAAGTATACTTTTTGATTCAGCATTTGGATTATCTTCTAGTTCTATGTATATCTGTTGACCTGAATAGTAATGTGCGTTGTTTTCTGTTAGTAGACCCATTTATTACCTTTTTTCGTTTATGTTTTGTTGTTGTACTTGAGCAGAAGCTGCTTGCACTATTTGCGGATCCCTTATAATTATACCTGCATAAGCCAATATTCTAAGTATTACTTCTGTTTGTTCTGAAATATGTAACTCAAAGTTTGCAGACGATGTGCTTTTATATACGTAAATTCCCAAATTACTATTTACTTCAAAACCCCATATAGGAGCTATAGGTGTTCTTAAAAAAGCAAGTTCTATTACGCCTCCTGCTATTGTAGTCGGTAATATTCTTAAAAATCCATTATCTTGTGTGTATACCGGGTATGTTTCTGTAGGCGCGGTTAAAGGAGACTTTACAATATTGTAAAACTCTTTTCTGCCTAATGACTGTAGTTCTATTCCGTTATAAGCAACAGTGTTAATTCTATGCAAATTATTCGGAAGAGTAAGTGTACCTCCTGAAACAAATTGGGCGGCATTGACAGTTTCAAATTCAGATATTTTTTGTTCTAAATAAGTGACACGATCGGCGTAGTCAGAGTCCGTTTGAGGACTTCTAATCAACTGGTTTAAGTCTTCAAAGTATTTCTCAAATATCTCAAGCTGTACTTGTTCTCCCATTTTGTTAAACTCGTCAGGAGTCATATACCCTCTTTGCTCTTTATTGAGTATTAACAAAACTGTTTGGTAAACAGTATTTACGTTTATCATTTATTTTTGTTTAATGTAATATAAGGGGATAGAGTAACTACCCCCTATAAATATATTACGTGTTAATTTAATTTTTTCTCTATAGAGTTGAAGACTTCCATCCCCTCGTCTGTTTTAAAGAAAGCTGCCATAGCTGAATATGGGTTCTCATCAAAAGGTACAGTCATTAACTTTCTGTTATTACTAGCCCAATTGAATGTTCTATTATCACTGCTTAAAGATATAATTCCTGCCTCAGTAGCTTTAATCGCAACGTTTCTCAAATGAACGTTTTCGTCATTAGCCAATTCTAAGAACAAAGGTGGATTACCTTTAGCAAATATATATAAATCTCTTCTAATCTCCTTAGAACTCATGTTAGCAACCTCAGATCCTCTTTCTACTCTAAGAATAGCTTCTGCTTGGTCGATATCCATTGATCTCGCCGCTGTTAAAGCTTCAAACTCTACTTCTAAGTCTTCTAATTCGTCAATAGCTTCTTCTTGAGCATCAAATTCGTAGTACCTTTTGTTTAAGTCTGGGTGATATAAAGATAATAATTTTTGTAAGTTTTGGTTTTGTTTTGGAACGGATAATATACCGTTTTCAAAAAGTATTTGCCCTAATGTAGCTTCTCCTTTTTGTTCGTTTACAAACGGAGAGTTTTGATTAGTAGCATATCTTAATTCTTTTTGAACTCCATTTTCTTCATCAAAATAAAGTAAAGGTTTTAAAGCAGAGTGCCTAGAGTTTAATCTAAACGATAAAGGTTCGCTACCTCCTGCTAAATAATAACTTCTATCTTTTATAGGCCATGATGGCTTTGATGATATAATTGTTTGCTCTACTGCAATCTCTCTTGTTGCAACAGGCGTTACTGGTGCTGCTTGTGCAGCTGCTTTTTGTTTTGCCATAATATGATATAATTAAATAATTTTTAAAAGGTAATAATTACCCCCGTAAATTCAACGAGGGTAAAAATTACAATAATATACTCTTGACTATGTGAATAATACAAAGTTGTTTGCACCTTGTACACATAAACATCTTTCAGATAGGAAGTGTACTTCCATTGCATCTAAAGAAGATGTAGCAGCTCCGCCAACTGAACCAGTTAACCAAGACTTCATTCTTCTGTCATCAGCTTCTGAAGCTCTGTATCTTACGTGTAAGAAAGGTCTTCTGATGTTTTTCCCAAGTGATTGGTCATAAACAGTTGAAGTTCCTGCAGGAATTAAGATACCATTTACTGAAGCATCTGTAGCGATACCTCTAGTTGAAGCATCGTTTAAGTATTTCCAGTCAGTTTTGTAGAAATCGTAAGATCCACGTCTGAAGCCAGAAAAACCTAAGTTTAATGCCATTTGTTGATCGTTGTTGAATATACCATAAGCAGATCCAGCTCCAGCGTTTCCACCGTTAAGTCCAGCTAACATATCGTCAAAAGCTAAAGCAGTTGTTCTGTTTAAGAATAACATGTTTTCTTCAATAGCTCCTTCTTTGTCTAATCCTTTAAGAATAAGATCAAAAGATGCTAAGCTTCCTGCGAATGCGTTATCAACTTGTCCTCTACCAGTTACAGCAGCGAATAAACCTTCAGTACCTTCAATTCCAGTTGGAACATCTCCGTTACCAGATTTCTTCTCACCTTCAACTACAGCCATTTCTAAGTAATCTTCGAAACGTAATCTAGTTTCTCCTTCACCTTTTAAATACCATAAATATCCAGAATCTCCACCTTCAGTAGTTACTTCAACCCATCCAATTTGAGATGCATCAGAACCACTTACTTCGTATTTATCCTTAATGATAATTGGCTTGTTAGAAAACTGAGTGAAAGAAGGCTCGATAGATACAGCTGTTGTATCAGTACCTTTTGCATATTCAGAACCATAAACAAATATTTTTACTCCTGTTGCTCCTACTAAAGCGTGTATTTCAGCAACACTCTTAGAGTATCCTTTAATAGTTACAGTAGTGTTATTTGTTACCCCAGAAACATAAGCTTTTGCAGATGCAGAACCGTCTGATTTAATAACTAATATAGTTTGACCTATACCGATTACGTTTGTAGTTGGCAATGCTGCTAAAACACCTGCATTACTAAGAGTAAGCGCAGTGTAAGAAACATGCAATCTATTTTGTTCGGACCAAACTACTTGATCAGACGTCATAGGAATTTCAGCTCCTACCATTTTTAAAAATCCTCCAATAGTTCTGTTACCGAATCTTTCAACCTCAGCTTCATAAACTTCTGGAATGTACTGTTGTGCCCAGTTTGCGCTATCCGCATCTGCACTTGTAAAGTCGATATAGTTTGTTGATAATACCGATTTTTTTGCGAAGGGTACTAAACCCGTTCCACCTGTTAATGCCATAATTAAATGTTTTAAATGTTAATTGTTAAATGTTTTTTTAATCCTTAATTTTGAAGAATCAACACCGCTAATTGCTTTTACCTTGAATCCTCCAATACTAACTTCAGACGGTGCAGTCGACCGCACTCCTTCGCTAATGTTTTTAGATTTTGCTACTACGTCTTTCACTGCATCGGCCTTGCCTTGCTCATAAAAGTGTTTTGCAATGGTATCCGCATTACTTGCAGCATAAATAGCTTTGTGATAACCTTTCGTATCCGTTACTTCACCTTTTTCATTCAGGAACTTCCCGATAAGGTTATTAATGTTAGATTGGTTTTCTGCAACTTTTTCTACATTCTGAACGCCGTATCTAAATGTCTTATCACCTAATTTGAAATCAAAACCTTTGAAATCTTGGTTAAACATTTGTTTAGTGCTTTCTTTAAATGTTGAGTGTTGTTGCTCTGCTATTTTTTGATTCTCATTATAACGGTTGAAAAACTCTGAAGCTTCATTTTGTTCTGGCGACACTCCGGGTCTCAACTTGATTTCCGAATAGTATTTGTCTTTCAGACCTTCTAAAAAGTTCTTTGCTTCTGCAACCTTTTCTTTTTTCGCGAGTTTCTTTTTGCGGATGTCTCGCTCCTCATCAATATCTTCATCAAAATCAAACTTATCCTCCATTAAGAAATCAATCTCTTCGCTGTCTAAATGTGATTTTGTGTTTTTGTAATATTCTCTTAACAGGGTATCTGAATCTACCTTGTCATAATCTGCGTTTAACCTAACATAATCCTGTACGGTTCCGCCTGTTTCTTGCATAAAATCTACTAGCTTTTCTACGTTTTCAGGTAAATTTGCTTTTGGCGTAGACTCAATAATCTTTTCTACTTCTGCTATAACAGCAGGTTCTGTAACTTCGTTTATATTAATTACTTCTTCTGAATCCGCGGCTACTTCTTCAACTGCTGCAGCAGTATCTTCTGTTATCACTTCTTCTTCTGGGGTAATTACTTCAATTGGTTTTGACAAGTCAACTTTTGTAACGTTGTCTGTGTTCACTTTAGGACCGTTTTTAAGATCCACTTTAATTGTTTCTGACATGATATGATATTATAAAATTAGTAAATAGTTATCACCTAGGTTCAAATTGTTCTAGGCCAAATCCGCCGAGGTTGTCAAACCCTGCAGATTCAAAATTCTTTGGTAAAGAATCGTTTTTTCTTTGGTCAATTAACTCGCTTTGTTGAGTCGCTTGTATTTTTGTTCTATCGTCTTTACGATCTTCTTTGTACTTTTCATTACCCTGTTTTACCCCTGATTGAGCTTGAGCTAGTTGCATATTGTACTGAAATTCAACTTCCATCAATTGCTTTTTAATTTCTGCTTCTTGCTGCATTTTCTGTATTTCAAACTGAGATTTTGATTGCTCTACTTGTATTTTAGTTTGTGATAAAGCTTGTTGCTTTTGTACTTCCGCCATAGCTGCCGCTTCTGACGCTTGAGCGTTTGCCTGAGCTTGCGCTTGTATATTTGCCTGCTGTGCCGCTCTATCCACTTCTTCTTTTTTCTTTCTTTTAAACTTAATAGATTCGTTAGCTAATTTAATATTTTTAATTTGACGAATGTCAATAGCATCTTCTAAGTTAATACCTCCTGACTGCAAAGCTACTTGTATGTTTTGTTCTAATAGCTGTTTAGCTTCATCATCCGGCTCTAACTCTAAGTAAATTCCAAAGTCGTGCAGATTTAACGTACTTATTTCAGCTAGTATTGCAGCATTGTATATTGACACACTATTGTTCATGGAGTTACGCGTTAAAGGAAACTCTAATAAATCCGCTATTTTTAATGAAATGTTTTCACACGTTTTAAGTGTCAAATATAAACCAGCTTGTGTTATATGCCTGGTAGCTACATTAGATGCGTTAGCAGCCATCTTTTGAAGTCCTACTAATGAGTTTTTATCAGGTTGACTACCATCTCTTGCTTCGTTCAATCCGGTTACATCCCTAATCATTTGCAAATAATACTGATAAGTATTTATAAGAGAACCTATTTTTCCTTGACCAGATGATGACGCTAATTCTTGTACAGGTATTTTACCTCTGTTCATTTCACCGTCTTGCGTTAAAGATCTACCAACAACACTACCTGTTTGAAAGTACATATTTAAAGCCTCTGCTGGATTGTAAGTTGTTCCATTACCTAAATCAACTTCCGCTAAACCGTCCATATCTAAAAATACACCATCCGGTACTATTCTAGACATAACCTGTTGTAGCTTTAAGTGAGTCAATTGAATCATATCAGCAAACCCTGTTATACGACTAACTAAAGATTCTATCTTACCCTTATATACTCTAGGAGCACAAATAGAAAAGTTCATAGCTACTTTAGTAGTATCTGCAAATGGTCTTGTCATATTCTGTGACATTTCCCACTTTAACATTGTATTGTGTCCTAAAAGCTTAACTCCTGTATATAGAACCTCTATAGTTCTAGACACCTTCTTAAACGTATCGTTTTCAGGTGGGTTAAACTCATCTGTTTTTTCAATTGCTTTTTCAAGACCTTGATCAGTTACTTTAATTTTAAAGACCTGGTGCATATAAGTCTTGTATTCAAAGTATAATAAAGAAACCTTATCATCGTCGGCTGTACCATACCCATTTGTATAGTTACGTGAACTTGACATTTTTTCGATATCTTTTAACTGTTCGGTAGATAGTAAAGGAAATTCTTTTGCTACTTCAGCTACAGTTACTTCTTTTACCTCACCTACATAATATAAATCCTCATAATTAGGATCTTCTGTGTAAGAGTAAACTATAGTTGCAGGATCTACATAATCAATTTTTATTCCTTCGGCTTTGTTAAAACTAGTTTTAGTAGCAGCAATACCTAAGACAGTTAAATCGTAGTCTAATCTACGCTTAGTCAAGGTATACTTATTATTGTCTAAAACATTGTTTATTATTTCTTCTTGAGCTATTTCAATATTCTGCTTATAGTCAAGCTGCATGTGAAGTGAGAGCTGGTTTTCGTTTTCAGGAAGCATAGAAGGGTCCTCAACGTTATAAGTGTCTATACCAAGTTGAGACATCATTTGTTCGTTGAACTCCCTAGTTTGCATATCCGCTACAATAGCTGAAACGTAATCTGTTCTTTTTTTACTAGACTCAGGATCTTGGGCATAAGCCTTTATGTCATAAGATTTTTGAGACATACCGTTTACAACAATATCTACAAACTTAGGAATAATAGGTACTGGTTTCCAATCTAAATTAAGATAAGATAAATCACCATTTATAGATAACTCGTCTTTATATTTTTGAATTGATTGCTCTCCTCTGGCGTATAATCTAAGCTGGTGAAAAGCACCGTAATTAGATGAAAACCGATTTGCCGACGTTCTGGAACCTCCAAACCATTCGTGTTCTATAGCTCTAGCAACTGCTAATCCATACTTTTCACCTGCTTTTTCTTCATCGGTAACAGCTTGACTAGGAAAAGAACTATTGTAATTAGTTTCTATCATTTATTTTATTATTTGCGAAGTAAATCCTTTATTATCATATTTCTTAAAAGGTAAACTTATAGCTTTGCTTTCTCTAACAGCTACAGGCGTGTACCTATTTTTATTGCATGCCATAATTGCTAACCCGGAACTAATAGAAGCATCGTGTTTTGTTCTATTGTTTATATTAAACTTAGCCCAATCTTCTAATGTTCTTTGCATATACATATTGCCATATGTTTCTCCGTTGTAACCAACGTGTGTTTCTATATAAGATTCGATTGCCGCAGCGTGTGCTTGTTTTATATCTTCACTAGAGTTAGGTATTCCACCTATTTCTTTTTCAGTTACTGACAACTTGTTCCAAACTTTATCTGGTCTGTTCATACTGAACCCTCTATACCCTCTTCTTTTAAAATGATATAGTAATCTAGGCTTGTTGTTTTCACACAATAAAGGCATACCGTAAAATATACATGCCATCAATACATCTTCAAAAAACATTTCAGCAGTTTGAGGTCGTGCTATATACTCTAAGAAAAAACAATTTGGAGGAGCGTCTTCCATACTAAACTTGGTTAAACCATGCAAAGCACCGTTAGATCCTCTTTTATCAACAGTACCTGATATATCGTAACTGTCACATCCAAATGCTCCCATGTGATCATTACCTGGGTATTTAGTACCATTTTTTACTATAATCTTATTTTGCAAATCAAACTGAGGAACCCAAGACACTTTAAATCTACCGTCCTTATTGGGGTGAAATACAACTTTAGTATCTTTCATTCCGTTAGCCCAGGCAAAACTACCTGTTGTCACTACGGAAGTATTTTTTAAATCCTCATTATAATCTACTTGCTCATATATTTTAGTAAGATTAAAAATAGACTCTTTGGCTTCGTCTCTAAACGCATGTTTCTCTGTTCTTGGAAACTGGCGATAGTATTCATTTAAACCATCTTGATCTTCTTTTAATCCCTCAACTTCATTGTTCCAGTGTTCTATAACACCTAAATCAATTAATTCTCCATCAACACCTTTTACAGGGTTTTTTGGCGTGTCAAATACAGGTAATCCAAAAGCGTCAATGTATCCTTCGTAGTTCCATTCCATAGGTATGAACAAAGAATAGAGTCCTGAACTAGTCTGTCCGTTGCGGTTTCTTTTATTAACATTTGAATTATAGTATAGTTGTTTAAAATTATTACCTCCTTTTTCTAAAGCGTTTGATGTCGAACCCATCATACACTTACCTACTATCTTACTACCTAATCTTAAACACGTTTTTGTAACCCTCCAGTTGTTTAATATATTGTCAGGTCTTTCCCACTTTCCACTTTCATCATGTACTAGTAGTTTTAATTTTTCTCCATCATAGGAGTTATCTCCTGTGTTTTTCCAATCAATAGTTGTATCTAAGCCCTCTAGTTCCTCTTCAGTTTCGCCTTCGTTAAGCTTTCGTCTGGTAAGCCTGGATGCGGGGATTCTATAGGCAAGCTCCGTTTTCGGCCTGTCCATACCGTCTTGGATTGGTTTAAAGAAGAACGGGTAATTACTTGAAATGGGTACAACTTTATCTGTAAACATTTTTTTTGCATCGGCTCCAGATTTGGACAATATTCCAAACCGTGAATCCGTTGATATGGTAGCCATGTTAACTGTCTCCCCAGACGCCATGAATGAAAATCCCGAACGTCTGTTCTTGAGATATGACATACCATAACATCTTTTGTCTGCTTTGCAAGCTTCCCAGAATATAAAGAATAGTCTGTTCGATTCCCTAAAGTCTGCTGCCCCAACATCAATTTTGGACCACTGCAAGTACATGTAATGAGTACCAGTGATATAAGCAGGCTTACCCTTGTTAAAAAACCAAAAACCTTGTTCTCTCTTTTCAAATTCTTTGTCTATATATTCGTACCACTTTTCTTTAAAATCATTTGGGTATTTTTCCCAATCAAAAACACTTTTTATTTTTGCCAGCTCTTTAGGATATTCTAGCTTGCTCCAATATTGTTCTTCTTTCTTAGCTGAACGCTTTTGTATATCTTTTGGTTCTTTAGGTAGAGCGATGTTAAGATCCTGGATAGTATATATTTCTCCAATTTCTCCAGTTTTGCTAATAACCACAACGTCATGCTCAGCATTATAACCATACTTCCATTTTTTATACCTATTCATCCGCTTTATAATTTGCGGTTTTATATGATCAGTATTTACTTTATATAAAGATTGCTTGTACATTATTTAGATCTTCCTTCAGCGAAGCCTTTGAAAGCTTGTTTCTTTTCCTCTTTAGGTTTCTCTTCTAACCTTTCCTCTTCCTCTTCTAACCTAGCTAGTATTTCAAAAGCATCGAATATAGCTAACTTTTTAGTAGCTGCTGCATTTTTAAGTTTGTCTGCTGACAAATCCTCCTCTGAATCAACGATAGCTTCTTTAGCTACTTTTATTAATTCTTCAACGGCTATGTGCCCAGCTTGGATTATATTCTTCTTCGTCTCCTTTGTATTCATATTTAATTACGATATCATTTGATTTCATACAATATAAACGCTTGTCTTCAAAAACAAACTCAAACTCAGAGTTAGGAAGAAACCCAATTAAATCACCAGGTAGTATTTCAGCGTCTTCTAAGGACTTGTTTCCGTATTTTAGTATACCAATAAGTTCTTTTTCTTTTTGGTTCTTTAAAACGTCTGTTTCCGCAATAGGTGATACAAAACAATATTGCATATTAGCAATCCAAGTATCATTCCTTTTATACATATATATTTGATCCGAGTTGGCAAAAAACAAATTGTCTTTAAAAAACGTAGAACCGTTTCTTTCGAGCCCTTTGATGTCGTACCATCTTCTAAATATATTGTGATGTATTACTACTTTATCTCCAGGTCTTATATCCGTTTTTAAAGCTAAAGGTACTGAAACAACAATAGCTTCCTTACTAACAGATCTCCAATCCTCTACTTGAGTATTAGTAATTAAATCTTTATCACCTACTTTTACTTTATTGTTATACCGATCATTTAAAGGTTTAACGATAAATTGACCAAGACTATTCATTAATACTCCAGATCGTATTCAACGGATATAGCCATGTTAGAATTAAATTTCTTCCATGGCATAGTCTCGTTGTTTTTACTTATGTAAATATTATAAGACATATCATCTTCGTCAAGCAATATAGCTTTTATCTCGTGGCCTCCGTATACGGTTTGCCCCACGGAATAATGCATCGCATCACTTTTGTAATCTGATCCTATACTTATTTTTCTAACTATCTTGCTCATCTTCTATTTCTGTATATTCACCGGTTTCTAAATTAATATTAACCTTGCCGTATGCGCTTTCTAAGTCTTTTTTAGTATCTTCTATTTGAGCATTGACTTGAGCAAAAGTGTGTAATAATTCATGCTTTTTAACTTCTAGCAAACCTAAATTGTTGATAAGCTTGTCAGCGCTATTTTGCTGCGCAATAATGTTGTCTAATTCTTCTTGTTTAATTTTACTCATAATTTAGTTTAATTTGATTGTTCCTTAAGTTATAGTTACCTGTAATACAGGAATTTTAGTTTTTAGAGTCTTTATCTTTTTTAGTTAATAAATACCATTTGTTTATTGTGTACCCTATGGTAACCATTAACAATGATATTTTTAAAATATTGTCTAAACTAGTCATCGATATTCCGAGTGTAAATCCGTTAATGCCGTAAATTTTTAAATCGTCTACTGTCATTAGATATTAATTTATAGCTAAAATTTCAGTAGCTGTTGTTGCATCTAGCACAGCTTTTACCACTATACGTAAAAATGAACCCGCGGCAACCGCTTTAAAAATTACTACCGCATCACTTTCGTCTCCAGCCATTCTAACGTGTAAGTCTCCCGCGCCTCCTACATATAAAGTAGCTTCCCCTCTAGGTACAAATGCTTCTGTAAAATTTGTGTCACTTTTAGTTACTGCTTTTGCATTTCTGCATATTAATTTTGTTTCTTGTTCTAAGTTGAAATACCTTCCCATTTTTGTTGTTTGTTATTTTGTTAAATTGTTTTTCTTTTCGTATGATCTAAATCCTGCTAATCCTAACATTCCAAATAGAACTTGCATTGTAATAGTTGTATCTATAATAGGGAAAGTTGAATCCCACCCGTTTACTGTAAATATAAACCTAAGTAACGGCTCTAATAATACTGCGTATAATAATCCAAAACCACAAACCCAACCTACAAAAGGTCTCCAGCCTGCAACAAATACAGATCTGTGAGTAGCTTCTGCTACATTAATTTTAGTTTGCACTTCCGCTAGCTTAGCCGCAATATCCAGCTGCTTATTAGGATCTAGCTCTTTACCCTTGATAGCCTCTCTAATATCTTTAGCTAAACTACCTAATCCTTTTGTCCCGCTACCTAATAATCTGCTTAGCCAATTCATATATTAATATTTATTTTTTAGATTTAGCTCCAGAGCACTTCCATCTTTTTCTAGACAGATTGTTTGGAGTATTAGGATCGTTTTGCTTCTTTTTGCTTAATCCTTTTTTTATCCCTAAGCTTCTAGCGCAATAGCTATCGCCCTTACTGGTGCCTGGTCTAACACGAGGCCCTCCGCTTTTAGCTGAACCAGCTTGTCCATAACTTACTTTTTTACCGGACGCTGTTATTTTTACTTTTGCTTTTCCTTTTCTGGGTGTTGCCATAATTATCAGTGTTTACAACCGCAAGGTTTTTTAGTATTTACTTTTTTTTTACAACTTTCTTTTTAGTCTTTTTAGCATAAGCTTTTGCATCTGCTTTTCCTTTTGGCGTGTACGCGAATTTCTTTGTTCCTACTTTTGGCATAATATTTATTTTTTACGTGTTTTCTTTTTAGGTACACAATTAGGTACCTTTCTACCTGACTTCATTTTTAATCCTACCATTTTGTGAGAATCCCAACAGGGTGTTTTCTTTTTCTTTTTCATATTACCACATATTAGTTATATTTTCGTATTCTTTGGTAGCATCAAAACTAGGGCATGCTTTCGAAGAAAAGTCTCTATGACCAAATATTTCTACCTTTGGATATTTAGTTTTATAATGTTCTAGTATATCACACAAAGCCTCTTTTTGGCATTCAGTACGAGTGTCTTTGGGATTCATATCTTTATCAACCCCTCCGACATAAGCGACACCTATAGAATTTTTGTTCTGACCTTTACAATGAGCACCACTTCTTTCTATTGGTCTTCCTTCGTGAACAGTTCCATCTAGGTAAATCATTATATGATAACCAATATCGCTCCATCCTCTAGCCTTGTGCCATTGACGTACGTCTTCCACGGTAACAACTCTGTTTTCAGGAGTAGCAGTGCAATGTACTATTACTTTGTTTATCTCCCTCATGTTGTTATAATGAATTTAAGTCTGTCATAATTCTTTCTTTAATTTCCTGTTTAAATCCAGAGGTAGAACCTTGTCTTTCAGCGTTGCTACCAAATACAGCCGCTGCTTGATCCTGAGCCGCTGGAGGGAAAACCGGTGCTGAAGCCGCAGCATTATAAGAATCGGACATAGGAATGTTAGGTGCCGCACCAGTTGCGTAACTCTGCGAAACACGTCCAGTTTGTGCATTTGCGTTTGATTGTTGGTATATATCTTCGCTTCGTAGATCGCTTTGATTACTGGAATATTCCATCATTCCTTTTACATCAAAAAAGTCACCGCCTTGCGCCTTCCATCCAGCCATATCAAACTGGTTACTTCCTGTTGCTCCTCCTCCGAAAGCTCCACTTACTGCTGCTCCAAACATAATTTTATTTTTTATTATTTATTATTTATTGTTTTTAATATTGACTCATAAAAGTTATTCATGTGTTCAATGTTAGATGTTGCTTTGTTCATTTTGTTTACATATCTTTGTTGAGCTTCAACGATTAAACTTGTATCAGCAAAAGGAGCGTCTTCCCATTCTTGTTCTTTAAACTTATCTGATTTTTCAAAAGCGGCATAAAGAAATATAAGCGCCTCTATTATTAATCCAATAGTTAACATTTTTCCCCCACCTGGCCAGTGCTGGATTTTAAATAAAGCACCCATAATAACTATTGCGCCCCCGACACTATAAACAAAATTACTGAATTCAATTTTTTTAAACACTAGATTTGATTTTAATTAATTATTTTTTCTTTTTTCCAAACATACTACTAAGACCAGCTCCTCCTATTGCTACTGGTGCAACCGCTCCTGTTAGCTTGTTCATACTTTTTGCTAAATCAGAAAAAGAAGATTTATCAACAAAATCAAACATTCTAGTCGAACTTATAAATCCTCCTTTAGAACCATCTTTACGTGTTGTAATACTTCCTCTAGGATTTTTCTTGTAAAACTCGCTAGCTTTAGTTAAGTCCTTTTGTGTTATGTCAGACCAAGTACCTTTTTTATTTGATATAAACTTGTCGGTTAACATTTGCTGTCTTAGCTCTTGCGCGAATGAAGACGGCTCTGGATCTAACGCTGCGCGACGCATTGAGCGTCCACCCGAATAAAGTCTCTCTGACTTTTGATATGGTGTTACTTTATTAAAATAACCTTTGCTTGCTTTTTGAGTTGCAGTTAATGATTCATCTGGAATCTGCTTAAGAGCTCTTAACTCTATATCTATAGGGCTTCCTTTTCCAGTTGCGTTATACTTGTTCCCTTTAATCAGATGTCCTATCTCATGCTTAATAGGTGCTTTACCTGATATGTTTGCTCCTATATGAGAAGTCATCTCTTGAGCTTGTCCACTATTTATTAAACTCCCCCCGGCTTTGTTCAGCTTTACACTACCACCACGAGCTGTTTGTTCTGTACCATATATAGCTTGCATAGCTTTACTCCTATTCAACGAGCCGTCTTTCCTTATAGCTTTACTTGCATCAATATTAGCACTACCCGAGTTTTTTATGGTTGAAATAGTTTGTTTAACATCTTCTTTAATAGATTTTGCATCCATTTTTTTACCCGTAAGTTTAGCATATGCAATAGCTTCATCCTTTAGCCTTTGTTGGCCTTGAGGGCTACTCATATTAGTTACAGTTTCACTTATAACTTCCTTATAGTTTTTTCCTTCTTTAGCTAGCTCTCTAACTAACGGTTCTATTTCTGCAACAGCTTTCTTGTTTTTTCCTGTTATATTACTTAAAAACCCCATCTTGTCAGCGTTCTTAGGATTTGGCGTAGAAAGCTTTGCTCCTATATCACTAACACCTTCTAGATTTTGCCCAGGACTAAAAAAGTTTTTAATAGAACTAGATACATCGTCTCCAAGTTTAGGTGCGTTTTTTAATACTTTAGGTACATTTTTTGCACCTTTCATAATCTTACTTGCTGCACCTATTCCAAATAAATTTGAAGGGTCTGCTAGTACATCCATAGCTGTATTCAAAGATCCACCTACATCCCACCCCGGTTTATCCTCTAAACCCATTGTTTGAGAAGGCGTTCTTTGTTTGCCGGGTGTTACTGCATTTTTAAAAGAAGAAGGGTTACCTCTCATTTTTTCAATTCCCTCAACTGCTAATGACTGAGGTGCTTGAATTAAGCTTCCAACACCTTCCGCAATACCTCCTAAGAACGAAGCAGTTGTCATTTGTGAAGGTTTCTCTCCTCTAGCTTTTTGCCTTAAAGCTCTACCAATAACTCCTTTTCCTTTAGAAAGCTTTCTTTCTGATTTAGTTAAGCTATTAAAGTTAGGCTGTTTATTATAATCATTACCAGCAACAATAACAACTTCGTCCAAAACATTTGGAATATTAGCAAAAGTACCCTCTTCCGCAGCTTTATAGTATTCAGGAGTGTCTCCTGTAACTTGCAATAAATTAGAAGGTATATCTCTACCTGTTTTGTTCAATTCACCACGCCCTGGGTTTTGCTCGTATCCTAATTTATTTTTTTTCTTTTTCTTAGGCGCCATGATTATCTATTTTTATCTTTGTTAACGTTATGTATTGCTGTTTGTAAAACCTTATCTGTATACGTTTTACCACGCATAATACTGTTTCTTTTTTCGCTAGAAGGTATATCTTCTTCTCCTAGCATTATTCGATACATTTTGCTTATTAGCTGTTTACACTTGAAGGATACTTTATATATGTTATATTTTTGAGTGGTTCTATTGCGTGTTCTCCACACTACAATCCACCCTTCTTTTAGTAACCTATTCCATCGTCTATTATCCCAGCTATAAGCGTATGTACCTATTTTAAAATCATGCTTAGTAAAGTATTCCATGCAATCGAAATAAATAAGTAGTTCAAGATCTGCATCGTTTAAACCGTTATTCCTACATGCCCATCTACGTATAACACGATAATGCTTTAGCAAGTTCATATCTTTAATATCCCTTGCTTCTAATCGTTTCATAATACGACTACTACATCTTGATTCTTTATAACGTGTAGTTTCTCGTTGTCTATTTCTATTCCGTGTCCAGCGTTTCTGTCAAAATAGATTGTATCGTTTTTCGTTACACCTTCAACATCTGTTCCAACGGATACAATAGTAGCTTTACGATATCTTATATCTTCTCTACTTTTTTCATTAAGTATTAAACCACCTTTTGTTTTAGTAGTTGCTTCTTTAATGATCTTTATTATCAAGTTTCTACCTATTGCTTTCATCTTCTACTCTTAAGTTGTTGATTACACAATCTGTTGACAATATAGTTGTAGCTACTGATGCTGCGTTCTTTAACGCGCTTTTAGTAACTAATAAAGGATCAATAATACCAGACTTAATCATATTAACGTCTTTACCGGTAACTACATTAATTCCTTTGCCTTTTCCTTTCGGATATACTTCTTCTAAACCAGCGTTTTTTAGTATAGTTAAATAAGGAGCTTTAATAGCTTCTAGTAAAACTTTTTCATTATCGTTGCTTGGTTTAACATAAGTAGAAGCATTTAATAAAGCAATACCACCACCTGGTACAATACCTTCTTTAATAGCAGCTTTTGTAGCACACATCGCATCTTCAACTCTATCTTGCTTTTCTTTAAGCTCAACCTCTGAACTTGCACCTACTTTTATAACAGCCACCTTACAAGATAATAAACCTAATCTTTTTTCTAATCTATTAAGTTTACCTGGTAAAGTTTCTTTTTTAATGTCATCTTGTATCGAATCGATAACTTCTTGAACTTTAATAGATGTATCACCTACTTGTATAATGGTCTCCTGGTCGTTTGTAATGGACTTTAAACACTTTCCTAGCATTTCTACCTCTATCATATCTAAGTCATCACCAAGGTCTTCATTCACGACCGTAGCACCTGTTAAGAGAGCTATATCCTGAAGCTTTTCTTTTCTGTATATTCCAAAGTCAGGAGTGTCAATAATATTGACTTTGATATTACCTTTCTTTTTATTCATAGCTAAAGCGGATACTACTTGCTCATCTGCTTCGCCAATAATTAATAAAGGCTCATTGTTTTTTATAACATACTCTAAAACACTTTGTATCTTACGTATGTTTTCTATTTTGTTTTCTACTAGTAATACTAATGGATTTTCAAGTACAGCTTCTTTTTTACTTTCGTCTGTGATAAAGTGGAAGTTCTTTAAAGGTTTATCTATTGCAGCTCCATTTATTACTTCGTAACTTGTTTCGCTATCATTTGAAACCTCCATAGTAACAACTCCATTCTTACCCACTTGTTTAAAAGCCTCAGCAATAACATTACCAAGTTCTTTATCGTTGTTAGAAGAAATTGTTGCAACATGGTTTACCATATCCCCCTCAACAGGTACCGCTAGTTTTTCTAGATACTCAATTACTTTTTTAGTAGCTGATTCGACACCTTCCTTCATTTCCCTAGATCCACTATTACTCATAGCGTATGCTTCTAATAATATTGAGTGTGCTAAGACTGTAGCTGTTGTGGTTCCATCTCCAGCTTCTTTAACAGTTTGCCTAGCTGCTTCCTTTAAAAGCGTTGCACCCATATTTTCAATAGGATCTCTAAGTGTTATTGAATTTGCAACCGTTACACCGTCTTTGGTAATAACAGGTTTACCTAATTCGTTTTCTAGTAATACGCATTTTCCACTGGCTCCTAAGGTAGAACTAACAGCTTTTGTAAGCTTTTCTATACCTTTAAATACATTGGCTTTTGCCTTCTCACCGAAGGTGAGATTTTTTACAATTTGGTTTGACATGTTTAATTAATTTGATTAAATTTTATTATTTACTATACTGCAACTTCCTTAAGTTTATTATTACGTGATTTAAGTAAACTTTACTTTTTATTCTGCTTGGTATTTACTACTAAATTATTTATGTAGTAGA
>TARA_B110001450_G_scaffold244088_1_pt1 | contig 36308 bp, 22 predicted proteins | sample TARA_B110001450 | Tara Oceans TARA_B110001450 (sample SAMEA4396538) | marine metagenome | biome: Polar Biome; feature: [SRF] surface water layer (ENVO:00010504); material: water (ENVO:00002006), including particulate matter (ENVO:01000060) such as... | depth 5 m | reverse complement strand
GTCTGGCCTCGGATCATGGCCGCGCCCCGCGCGCTCTCCGGGCGTGCCGGCCTCGCACGCGCTTGTGACCCGGGGGGCCTGCGAGCACCTCCCCGTGGGCCACGCACGCGCCCCGCACGCGTACCGACTCGCATCCAGGCGCCGTTCAGACACACCCCGCGCACGGACTCGTGCGCGCTCGGAAAAAGAAAGCAAACAAATAATGGTGCTGTCGACTGGGAACGCGACCGCGGACGGTCGGCCGTGCACCAAGTGCATGAACGGCTTCAACTCGTTTCGATACAGGACCTACGCCAGACTGGCGCTTGCCTTTCTGCGCGGCGTGCCCTTTGACCTGAAGGAGTTTGTCAATCTCTTGATTGACATTCGATGGGAGGAGGTCCCCATGGCGTTTGGCGACGCCATCTGCAAGGTGGTCAAGGAGGGTGTCGACGTTCGCCGGTCGCTGTCGGCGGAGTTTCGATGCCTGGTCGTGCTCACGGTCGGCAACGCGTTTGGCTCGTGCCGGCGCGACACGGCCTCTCCGTGGTTCCATACCAACTGGGACATCTTCTACGCGCGGCTGACGCAGACGCTGATCACCAACCACGACACCGCGGGACTCACCCACAACCCGCAGCCGTTCAAGAAGAGCTTCGACGTCATGATGCAGCTGGTCGAAGGGTCGATGATCTACCACACCATGGGATACCTGCCCTACTCGACTCCCATCCACGCCCTCCTGGTCGCCAACGAGCGGTCGCACGCCACGCACATGCGCAACGGCTTTGTCGAGATGGGCGGCAAGCCCAAGAATCCCGAGGAGCACCACCACAAGCCGCTGAGGGCGCCGCACCGGCTGCTGCTGGAGTGCGTCGCGCAGTGCATTCTCTCGGAGCACGACCGGGACGTGGACACGTGGGAGCGCGCGTTTGGCTTCTACGCGGGGAGCGGCTCGTGGCGCGCGCTGGCGTGGCGCTGCCGCCGCAAGGCCGACCAGCGGCCGCCGCACGAGACGCACTACAACTGGAAGCTGGAGGCGGCGGTCTCGGAGGCCTTCAAGGCGCCGCTGTTTGTCTCCGACGCCGACAAGGAGGCGCTGGCGCAGCTGCGGGAGACCGAGCAGCCGCCGCAGCCGGCGCAGCAGCCGCCAGACCACAAGAAGCGGTCCAAGCGCGCCCCGCCCGGTGGCGGCAGCGTCGGGAGCCTGGCGCACCGGCGCACCACGAACCGGAAGATTGACAAGCAGGGCAGTCGGAGGAAGAAGCGCGTGGTCGTGTCTGAGGACGACCTGAGCTCCGAAGAGGTCCGCTACTACGTGAGCGGCGGCGGCGGCACCGAGCGGGCGTGCGTCGGCGCCACGCCGGTCGCCCGTGCCGCGGCCGGCTTCTCGCCGTGCCGCGTGCGCGGCACGGGTCCGAGATGCACGTCCGTGCTGACCGAGGTGCTCCGCTCCAAGGACCGCGCGCTTCGCACCGCGGTGGAGCAGGCGACCCAGCGCGAGTGGGTGGAACAGGACGAGCGGACCCACGTCGTGATCGATGCGAACACCGCCGTCCCCAAGGCGGTGCCTTGACCAGTGAAGAGGCCTGACATTTGACACGTCGTGTCGTGTGCAAGTTGTAGAGTCCGCTAAGAGGGTCTCTCGGTTTCCCATCAGCTTCTGAACGCGCACGCACGCACACACACACATCCGGAAACGGGCATGGACGAGGAGGTCACGACGGCGGGCACGCCGCACACGGTGGAGGTGCTGTCCTCGGCGCTCATCCTGTTTGCCGGAGTCTGCGTCTTCCTGGCGGCGGTGTTCACGCAGCCGCGCGGCAACTGGGACGGACTCTTTCCGGCAGCGTGGCCGTCGGTGACCGAGGTGGCCGCCCTGTACGAGCAGGCCTGGTCGCCGCGGTCGCGGCTCTTCCCGAGCGCAGACGCCCGACCGGAGGACGACCCGCGCGGAAGGAGTCCCGTCTACTGGATTGCCACGTCGGTCGTCGTCGCGTGGACGCTGGCGACGGCCGTGTGGTACTTTGTCCTCGGCGTCGACACGGTGCTGCTCGTGTACCGCAGCGACCGGTTCGTGCACGCGTCGTTTTACATTGCGGGCGCGTTTGCGCTCTGCGGCCTGTGGTTTGTGCCCTTTCGCCAGGGAAGGCCATGCTACATGTGGCTCGCGTTTCTGCTTCTGGCGGTCGCGCACGTGCTGTGCCTCGCCGCGGAGGTGACGTTCCAACCGTGGACCTACCCGGGAACGGGGCTCTGGCTGTTCTCGGGGCTCGGCTACTCGCTGACGAGCGGCTGGATCCTGTACGGGGCGAGCCTCACGTACGGAATGGCCATTGCCAGCGACAGCGCGCCCGATGGCACCCAGCGGCTCTTCGGACCCGGGCATTCGTACTCGTTTGTCGCCGTGTTCGTGTGCCTGTACGCGATGATCGCGAGCATCGCGCTGCCGAGCCCGGCCCTGCCGTTTTGGTTTGTCGTGGTGCTGCTGCTCTACGTGCCGCGGGAGCCCTTTCTGATGGTGGCCGTGGTGATCTCGTTGATAGGGATTGTCGCCAGTGTGTTTCGTGTGCTGGCTCTCAGAGGCATTATTTGAACACGTCAACTCGACTCCTTTTTTCCCCATCAACCGACGGTGCGCGCGCGCGCCCGGCCGCCTACCCAGCGCCAATGTTGCGCAGCGCCGCGCGCAGCTTGCCGGCCTCCATGCCGGCGAGGCACACGAGCGCCGGGCGCAGCCGCACGAGCTGGCAGCTGGCGATGCCGAGCTCGCGCGAGAACTTGCTCACGAAGTCCTCCTGGTCGTGCGAGCCCCACAGACAGAGCGGCTCGAGGTCGACGCTGGCCTCGGCGGTGCTCGCAAAGACTCGGTTCTTCCACCCAAACCGCTCCTTTACAAAGTCGTGATCCGGATGCGCCCAGTCGCCGTGCTTGATGGCCCCCTTGTGCTCGGCGACGAGGTTCTTCAGCAGCTCGTTGTCGCCGATGATCCGTCGCGACGCAAACGGGATGCTGCTGAAGCCCTCGTTGCGCAGCGTGACGCGGACGTCGCCGTTTTCCGACAGCATCAGCAGGATGCCGTCGGCGGCATTGGACATGGTCATGAGCCCCTGGCTCAGGATGCCGTCCACCGCGGTCGTGTACTGGTAGACCGACCCGGGCCGGGCGGTCTGCGACTCGAGCTTGCGCAGCGTGTTGACCGACACGTCGACCTGCGTGACGGCGCAGCGGTACTTGCCCTTGGACGACTGGTCGGGCACGCTGTCGAGGATCGGGATGCCGAGGGCCTTTGCCGCATCGAGCAGGATGCGCGCGCGGTTGCGGGACCCGGCCTTCTCAACGCGCCGCAGCGCCTGCGGCCCGGGCTCCCCGCGCTCGAGGCAGTCCTCGAGCGACTCGCCGCGCCGGAGCGCCGCCACCAGGCGGGAGTGGAACGTGGACCCGGCCAGCCCGGAGCCGGCCTTGCACACCAGGTAGGTCGTCGCGTGCACGCGGTTCATGCCCTTGCGACCCTGCTCGGGCGTCGACGAGTGTTCGGCCGTGTACAGCCCGACGCAGCACCCCGGTCCGTCGAATCCCGCGGTCCACTCGTCGCGATCCAGGTCGTGGGCGTCGCAGTCCAGACCCGCTCCCACCTTGACGTCGCTCGACGCCGTCTCCGAGGGTATGGCCTCGACGAGGCGCCGCATGGCGTCTGCCCGCGCCTCCGGCGTCTTGAGGATGGCGTCGGCGTACTTGGGGTCGATCTTGACCGCGGAGACGCCCGTGAACCACGCCGGGTTGAAGATGTCGACGGGCACCCCCGGCTCCTGCCCGGAGAGCCGGAAGACGACGTTCTTGTAGAGCCCCGTGTCGGTGATGCGCTCCGCCTGCGGGAGCAGCACCGCCTCGTCCTGGCTGCGCAGCGACTGGAGCAGGTGGTTGCGCAGTCCGACGGTGCACTCGTCGAGCGCGAGCAGCCGCGCCATCGCCCAAAAGGCTCGGTGTTAGACTCAGACAAGACACGCACACCCCACCCCCTTCGGACTCCCTCGGACGGTGTGAAAAACGCACCGACGTGTGCAGCCTGGCTAGCGGCCGGATTGCGCGCGCGCACGCACCCCTACGCCGCGATGCGGGCCGCCTTGGCCGCGCGGGCCTTGCGGCGCCGCACGAGGGCGGGGTCGTCGAGGTCCGAGTCCGCGTCGTCGGGCCCGTCGACGGGCTCGGCCCTGCGCTTGCCGTCGGCCTTGGCAAGGCCGACGACCGACGGCGCGACCGAGGCCTCGGTGAGCAGCGACTCCTGCTGGGTGTCGCCGCAGTCGACACGCTGGTACTGCAGCGTGTTCCCCTCGATCTCGCGGGCCTTCCTGCGGCTGACGGGGCGCCAGCTGCGCGTCGTGAAGGTGCGCGACTTGCGGGCGCGATCGGCCATCTCCCTGGCGTACGCCTGGAGGCGCGCGGCCTTCTGGGCCTCCCGCTCCTCCGCGGTGGTGCCCTGCGCAACGTCCTTGAAGTAGGAGCGGAGGGCGGTGGCGGTGTCGAGGACCGTCGGCGCGGCGGTCGCGCGCATCAGGGCCGTGATCGGCATCATGTGGTTCATGAGCTGCATCTGGCGGTGGGGCTCCCACGCGCAGAAGATGCCGAGGTTGCAGGCGTTGGCCGGGTCGACGAGCCACTGGAACGACGTGTCGCCGGGGGACGACATGAGCGAGGCAAACCACTCGGGCCAGTGGCACTGGTCCCAGTACGGGTTGAGCGCGAGGTTCCTGGTCCACGCGGAGTCGAGCGCCCGAGCGTACGCCTCCTCCGCGGCGTGCATTCCCATGGGAACCTCCCTGCCATCCTCGTCATTCACCATCTCCTTCTTCTTGGCGCGGACAAACTTGACATGGTTGAGCTTGGTGGCGAGGCTCATGTACTTGCGGCCGGCCTTGAGCTTGTGATCGACTCGGAGCTTGTTCTCGCGAACCTGCTGGGGCGTCGAGCCAAACCCCCTGTCGTCGACCCGCTGGACGTCCTTGGAGCCTTCGTAGGCCGCGAGCAGGGCGGTCTTGTTGTCCCTGGCGTCCTCGAGCGTCTGCGGCCTCCTGATCTCCATGGTGGGCACGTGGTTCCCCTCGTCGTCCACGTGGTACAGCGGGGTGCCGAATGCGTCCGTCTTGTGATGATTCGATACCTCGGAAAGGGTGAAGGGCGACGCGATGCGGTCGATTGTGTACAGGAGGTCGCCGTAGTCATGATCGCCCTTGATGCGCTCGTCGCAGGTGCGGCCATTGACGGTGATCATCTCGACGCGTCTGCTATGAAGACGGGGTTCAGGATCAGTGGCGGGCGCGTGTGGCGTGCGGAGGGGGCGTCTCTGGCTGGGCCGGCTCTTCCGACAGACTCCCCGGTCACAAGCGCGTGCGAGGCCGACCGCCTCGCTGGCGCACCCCCTCCGGTCCACAAGCCCGCGTGTGCGTGCGTGCACACCGGTGGACGCGGGCTTGTGACCCCGTTGGCTCCCGGCCACCACCTCCACACCAGACCCACCTCCACGCAAACCCACGCACACACATCCGTCGACGTGGATGGCCAGCCCACCGCCGTTGAAGCGTCAGCTGACGTCGCTGCCGACGTCCATCAACGGATCTGAGGGTGAGGGTGAGGGTGAGGGCCGCGGCCGCGTCGCGTCGCCGCCGCCGACGGGCCGCCCGTGCATGGCGGACCTGAAGGAGAAGCTCGTCGATCCCGGCCAGGGCTTTGGCGTCGCCGTGGAGACCGTCAACCCTCGGCAGGAGTACCTCGACCTCGCCGTGAACGTCCTCGAGCAGGTCGTCAACGGCTCGAACCAGACCAACATGCACATTCTCCTGATGTGCGACGTGTCGGCATCGATGATGCCGACGGAGCGCTGCAAGACGCCGCGCGAGGCCTCGGGTGAGTCGGGCGCCAAGGCGCTCGGCGCCATGCTCAAGAAGCTCCCGGAGATGCTCGAGTCCAAGGTCCCAGAGCACCAGCGCGTCGACTGCCACGTCGCCATCGGCTTCTTTGCCTCGACTGCCGGCTGGCTCGGGTACGACACGTACACGCCGCGCCCGCAGGGCAGCACGCGCGGCCAGGGCGTCGCCGCGACGGACGAGGAGCCGACGCCAGAGAGGCCCTTCTGGACGATCCAGAACCGGCACGGAATGGACCCGTCCTGCGGCGTCCAGTTTCTCTCCGTCGAGAGCGCGCGCTTTGCCGAGCTCTGCAGCCGGGCCGGTGACGCGGTGCTCGACCTGCCGCGCGACCGGGCCGGCTCGACCAACTACGAGGCGGTGCTCCACTTTTCCGACCAGGCCTTCCGATGCATCCGGATGCGCCCAGTCGCCGTGCTCGATGGCCCGGGTCCATGCGAGCTCGACGAGCTCGAGAGCTGCCACCTGATCATCGCCACCGACGGGCAGCCGGCGATGGGGCTCCGCTGCCCAAAGGACCTCAAGGCGCTCTGTGAGGACCTGAACATGAGGCGCACCGTCAATCACGCCCATCCCAAGCCGTCCCTCGGACTCGATGCTGTCGTCACACCTCCTTCTTGCGACTGTCGCTCGAGCTGCTCCCACGTCTCCGTCAACTGGGTGCTGATGGGCAACGACACCAACCCAGGACTGGCACAGGAGGTCGGCGGCACCAAGACGGTCATCGGCTACTGCGCCGACACCTCGGACGCCCAGCTCGAGGCCGGGTTCATGGGCACCTTTGGCGCGCTCTTTGACAACCAGGGCACGCTGACGCTCGAGGTACGGAGCGACTTTCGCAGCCGCGTCGAGCTCCCGGGCAGCGGCGCGTCGATCGACGATGCCAAGATGGTCCTTGACACGGATCTCTACGACTACACGGCCACCTACACGCTCGGCCTGCTGCGCGGGAACAACTACACGGCGCGCTGGCGCCACACGCTGCCCGAGTGGGTCGTGGTCTACGACGAGGACCACCAGCTCGACCACGGGCGGCAGCGCGAGCTGCGTGACTGGCGCCTGAGCCTCTCCGAGGAGGAGCGCTGGCAGGACGTGGTGCTGTTCCTCCGCGCGGCGCTCGTGCTGCAGGACGGCTGCCGCATCGACCTCGGCACCAAGGCTCTGGACGTGCTCCCGCACACCAGCTCGAGCTACTGGGGCACGCACGTGTTCGGCGGCCCCACGCGCCAACCGAATCGGGGTCTGGCTCGGTTCGATCGTCCGGTGCGCCCCGACAAGTCGATGAAGAAGCCCGACGCGGTCTTCGCCTACGTCGAGGCGACCGAGAACGCGCTGGACGAGACGGCACGCAAGGTGACCAACTGCGCGACGCTCGAGGAGTCGGCGACGATGGCCGCCGTGCTGCGCGAGGAGTCTGACCGCGTCGGGCTCTCGCGCGTCTCCAGGCGGATGGAGCTGCATCGGGAACGGTCGCAGCGCGAGGCCTCGGGCGCGAGCCGCAGCTCGACGCTGAGTCGCGAGTCGTCGACGCCCCACTACTGCGCGGCGCTGCTGTCGCAGACGCCCTCGCAGCTCGACTGACGCCCTCGCACGCGCGCACGCACGCACACACACCCACCCGCGCGCACACACGGCGCTCGCACCTGCTCACACGCGCGGCCCGGCCCGTCGACGGTCCCGAGTGTCGGTCGTTTCGTCTTCGTTTGTGAAAACATGACGGAGATGTGAGAACATGCACACGTTACACCGACGTCCACGGGGGGACGGGCGGGGCGCGCTAATCTCGACGTGCGTCTCTGCGCCTCTCGACGCGCAAAAGGATCTCTGCGCCTGTCGACGCGCAAAAGGATCTTTGACGAGTCTGCGCCCTCCGCGCGCAGCCGCAGGGACCGCGCGCGCGCACCTCCGACGCGCTTTTGGCAGTCACGGATGAACGATGACGCGTCGTCCATCGCCAGCGGTCCGCCGCCCTCTGCCAACGGCGACCCCGTCCCGGCGGCCGCGCACATGCTTCACCCGCTGTGGGAGCGGGCCGCCGGACGGGGCGCACGCGGCGACGCCGGCAATGGCGGACGCGGACGCGGACGAGGCGGTGGCGGCGGTGGCGCTGGCTCTGTCAACGGCGAGGCTCGGAATGCAATCCTCGCCAGCAAGTACGCTCCGATTTCCATGGTCGAGCTCGAGCTCAAGCGACGCACGGCGCTCGACGGCGGGTCGTCTGTCGCGTCCGACGACGACGGTGCGGCGCTGCGGGCGCGGCGGAAGCGTCGTCGGAGCTCGGAGTCCGACGGTGCGGTGGGCGATTCCGCTGACGACGGTGGTGGTGGCGACGCAGGAGAGCCGGCGGACGAGGGAGGAGGAGGGGACGCGGCAGCGGTACCCGAGTTTGGGGACGCCGACGCCTTCGAGGAGCAGGAGGATCTCGGCGCCGCGGACGACGCCGCGATGCTAGCCCGCGCGGCCTTTGGAGGCATGCCCGGCAGCGCCGGGGCGCGCAAGGAGCAGCAGAAGCAGCGCGCCGCTCGCGACGACGACTGCACCGCGCTGACCTCGGCCGCCTCCGACTCCGAGGACGCGGCGTCGTTCACCTCGTCGGCGGTGCGCCGCGAGCTCAAGGTCGCCTTCCCGGTCTCCGGGGTCACCTGCGTGGGGTGCGCGCTTCCGCACAAGGTGGCTCTGATCGACGAGTTTGTCAAGGCGTCCGCGTGCAGGATGAGCGAGACGGCGCTTTACAAGATGGCGGCGCTGGTCTACATGCGCGACATTGTCGAGCCGGCGCGCAAGGAGGGCGTGGCGGTCCCGCACTGGTCGTGGAAGGACATCCACGCGCACTACACGCTCCACTACGTGGACCCGCGGCTGCAGCGCATGGAGAATGTGCGGTCGCTCGCCGCGATGCGCAAGACCGTGGAGCTGTCGATGCTGCGCGAGGACGAGGCCACGGGCGAGCGCCTGCTGGACAAGACCAACGCCGAGCAGCTGATGAAGATTGTGGCGCTCCAGAGCAAGGAGATCCAGCTGCTCGAGGCGAGCTCCACGACGAGAAACCCGGACAAGACGCGCAACCGCGGGCGCGACGACTGAGGCCGCCGGCCCCGGACCATGAAACAAACCAAACAATCTCACACCCCCTCTGCGTGCTCGCTGTCCATGCATTACGTGTCTGCCGCGCGCGCGCGTGTGTGTGTGTGTGTGTGTGCGCGTGTGCCTTGAGCTACCGGAAGAACCGGCCCTCGATCTCGCGCCACTCGCGGTAGGTGGTGAAGAGGCGCCACAGCTGGCCCTGCTTCAGGCCGAGGCGCTCTTCCTCCGTTGGCGGCCGCTTCAGGGGCATCTTGCGTCTCCCGATGCAGCGGCTGAGCGCGTAGGCCCTTTCCCTGAGCAGCGCCGCCTTGTGCTGAAACGAAAACTTCTGGAAGCTGAAGCCCATCTGGTCCTTGATGGTCTTGAGCTCCTTCGTGGCGCGCAGCTTCCTGCCCTGGTCGGTGGACAGCAGTTGCGCAAACAGACCGTTCAGGTCGTTGGTCTCGTCGGGAAAGCACGTGGTGCGCACGCAGTGCATCGCGCTCTCGAGGTCCGTCTGGGTGTAGAACGCGTCACCCAGACGGGCCTCCCGTTGGGACGGTGGCGCGGGCAGCGTGGCAAACGTCAGCTCCGCTCGACAGTAGTCCTCGAGCACGCGCAGCATCGGCACGTTGGTGCCCTTGCCTTCGTAGTGGGTGTGCAGCTGGCGCTGCCCGGTGGGGTCCAACGGGTCGACGTCGTGGAAGCACATGGCGGTGGACGACGACGGCTTTGAGTAAAAGGTCAGGGCCTGGTTTCCGCGGTTGAAAGCCCAGTGACCCCGAGCTTGCGCTGCCGAGACGCATCCAGCGAGCTCCGCGACCCTCAGCTGTGGCTTGATCAACGGCCACGCATTGGCAAACGCCTTGAGCCGATTCTTGCCAAGTGTGTCGGTCTTGACGATCTGCACCGAGATCTCCAGGTAGTCGTACCCGATTGCGGTTTGCGGGTCCTTGCGACGGACGACGTCGCCGATCTGCACGCTGACCTCGGCGCTGGTCCTCTCCACCCACTCGCGATGCGCGCGCCACGCCGCGGGAACGTCGTCGACGGGTTGCTCGGTTCCTGGCGCATACGTCCGCAGCGTCTCGCGCCACGCCTCGACCATCTCGCGTTCCATTCTGTCGCGGAGCGCCGGTGACAGCGGCCGCGGCAGCTGCCTCGGCGTCCGCTCGGTCGCGGGGTCTGTGTCGAGGTAGTCCTCATCGAACCGGTCCGTGCGGACGTACAGCGTGGCCTCAAAGGTGTGCACGTTGCCGTCGAAGACGGGACCGCCCTGCTCCCTCAGGCTGTCGTCCCGGAACGCCTTGACCACCGCGCTCGACCCCAGGATTTCGACCTTCCAGGTCCACGGCACGGACGAGCCCACCCTGTCGATCTCGGGGAGGCGCTCGCCGCGCATGTCCACGCACGCGCGGCCGTAGAGCTGGTACTGCTCGTCGATGGTGGCGTCCTCGGACGAAAAGACCGCAGCCGACTTGGGCACGAAGCAGACCTTCATGGCCTTCGTGCTGCCTCGTCCGTCGGGGTCGTCGGCCTCGCGCAGCGTGTCGCGGTACACGCGGTCGTTCAAAAGGGTGGTCTGGAGCGTCAGACCGGCGCTCATCATGTTGTATCCCAGCACACAGACGTTGACCACGCCGTGAATCCTCATGGCAATCTTGACGGCCGACTGCACGCTCTTGACAGAGTAGCCGATGAGGCGGACCTTGTGGTAGTGGTTGAGCTCGGGAAACTCCCGAACCATCTTGGTCTCCGCGACCGTGCTTTTGACCTGCTTCTTGATGTTGTCCGCGGTGGGCTGCGGCGCGATCGTCCTGAGTCTCTGGTCGTCGCCCAGAAGCGTGGGGCTGTATGCCAGCAGGCCGTCGTGCTCGGCGGTGTCCACGGCCACGTCCTCCTCCACGAGCTTGCCATTCCCCTTTGACCAGGTGCGCTGAAGGCCGTACTGGGCCGACCGCGGGTCGACGTGGTTCCGCGTGATGCCCGGCGGCCGGTTCACGGGCACCGCCGGGTCGAAGACGGCCAGGAAGCACCTGGCCTCGCCGGCCGAGGTCACGACCTCCTCCTGCAGCTCGTCGTGGTACTTGTGGTCCTTTTTGAAGCCCTGCTTGCCAAGCTGAATGTCGGCCCCCGAGGTGTAGTTCTGCTGGTCGATCTCCGCCGACGAGAACAGCACGAACGCGACCCCGTAGTGCAGACGGAGCGTCGCCATGTCGGTGCTGCGGTCGGTGGGAAGACGTCGCTTCGACGGCTTGGGCTCCTCCCAGGAGTCGCGCATCATGCGATGCGCGGCTCCCTGCGCGAGGAAGCGCGCCCGCTCGAGGAAGCCGTTCTCGTAGCGGCCCTTGCGCGACGTGGCCACGATGTGCATAGGGATCGCGACCGGGTCCTGGTCCGCTGGCGTCGTCGGCTGCCTGTCCATGTGCAGATGCAGCGGCACGCGGAAGAAGCGGTCATTGTGCCTTGGGGGATCGTGGCCGTACCCGATCGTGGCATTTACGGCGTCCTGTGCCATGTGGACCTTCGGCTTGGTGACGTTGGCCTTTTGCATCTGCACCACGACCTTGTCGTTCTCGATTGCCTGAAACGGAACGTAGAGGTCGTCCGACTCGTTGTCCGCCGCGCCCGCCAGACTCGGCGGGCCCGGCGTGACCAGGTCCATGGCGTCCGGCCCGGCCCCGGCCCCGGCCGCAACCCCAACCGCGGGCAGAGGCCCGCGCAGCGGCATGTCGCGCCGGTCGAGCCAGTCGAGGGCCTGCTGCACGGTCGCGCGCAGCTCGATGGGCGGTGTGGGAATCATGAACAGGTCCGACACCTGCACGGCATTGGACCCCTTGGCCGCGGAGGCGACGGCGTCTGCGTCGGTCGTCCACGCGCCGGCCGGGAGCAGCACGGGGCGACCGAAGCGGTCCGTGTAGGTCGTGAAGTAGCACATGGGATTCGTCCCGTCGATATTGAGCCCGTGGACGGGGCTCTGCCGCATGCGTCCGTCGTCGGGCGCCGTGAGGAGGAGGCACGGACCGTAGTAGCTTCCAATGTCCTTGGGCTGGAGCGCCGGGAGGAAGCGGCTGAGCGCGGACCCCTTGCCGTCGGGCAGCGTCGTCCAGGGCCGGGAGTTCGCGGCAAGTTCCGCCTCGGGCGGGAGCGAACCGCCGTTGTAGTTGTGGAACGGCGACGACCCGGGGTCCGGTTGCGTGAGACGCGCCAGGTCTGGCTGCGGGGCCATGCCCGGTCGAGCCGGGAGCATTTTGGGCTTGTACTGGCGGGTTTCCGCGTCCAGGACGTAGCGGCACCGGACCGGGCCGTCCTCCGGCAGGGCGCCCCACAGGCTGCGCTCGAGCATCGCTGGGAGCTGCGTGGCGCTCACGAGCGCGAGCTGCCCGCGCAGAGGCGTGCCGAACATCGTTCGGATCTGCGAGATGACCGGCGGCGGCGAGCGGTCCTCGGGGTCGTTGGCGCGGAGGTGCTTGCCGTACGTGTGGCCCCGCGGCGCCCTGTCGTTGTCGTTTTCTTTCTTGTCTCCGACCTGGGACTTCTTTAGGACGTCGTTCTTGCAGATGGTCTGGACCTCGTCGATGATGTTGAACACGACGGCGGTCTCGCGCCGGTTGAGCGTGTCCATGATCTTTGCGACATTCTCCACGTCGTGGTTTACGTCGGTGCTGTAGTAGAGCACGTGCACGCGCCTGTCCGGGTCGGTGGGCTCGCTGGACGGGGTACCGAAGCAGTCCGCGACGCTGTGCGTACTGCCCATGTGCGAGAGCACGATCCTTCCGCCTGCGCCAATGTGGCCGACGTTGCCGCCCAAGCTGTTCATGGACAGCGTCCGCATGGAGACCACGCTTGCGGAGCACGGCACGCCCGCAAGGGCGGTCACAAACCTGGAGAAGCGCTCGCCGAGCTTGGCCGCGTCGACCGGCGTGACCGACGAGAAGGTGGCCTCGAGCTGCACCGTGAAGGCGACGCGCACCGCGTACGTGCCCGACTCGTCCGAGGCGACGACGGACGCAAACTGGTCGAGCGTCTCCTTTGGCCAGCCTGCGTCCGACGAGCCCGGGTACTCGACCTGCGCGAGGCCGGTGTTCACCTCCGAGACGTCCGAGAAGACGTACTCCGTGGGATCGTCAGCGGTCTTAAACGCGTTGAAACTCTTCTTGAAGTGTTGCAGGTCGGTCGCGACGCCGTGCACGTCGATGGGCGTGGGAGGGTCGCTCCGGGGATGCAGCGAGCTCCACAGCGCAAGGGCGATCTTACCCGGCCGGCTGGTCTTGAACTCGATCGTGACCTCGGCGCTCGCGCGCTGCGTGTCCGCCGTGGGCTGGTTCCACTGCAACGACTCCCACTTGTTGTACCACTCGCTGATTGGCACGTTCTTGTTCGGGGCCACGCCGACAAAGACGTAGGCGCCCAGCTTGATGCCAATGGACATGAGGTTGAGTGCGATTGCCGACTTGCCCTGCCTCGGCGGAGCGCAGACGCGGTACGGCAGCTTGGCCGGAGCGCGGTACAGCAGGCGCTTCGGATGTCTTGCCGACCCAGCGTCCGTGTATCCTTCCCGCGCGATTGCGGCGTCCACGTCCTTGGTGTGAATCTCGTGGTAGACGTACTCGACGATTCGCTCACCGCTCAGCGCGAGCTGGGGAAGCCGCATCCAATCGAACGACTCGCCGTGGTGTTTCTGGGTTCTCATGGCCTTGAAGATGGCCGCCAGCTGACGGCGCCTGCTCGACACCAACTCAACGCCATTGTACGTCGGTGGGTCCTCTTCCACGGCGCTGGCGTGCACGCGTCGAAGGATCTTGGCGACACGGACCTCCCAGTAGTACTGGACCATGTCGCGAAAGTGCTGCAGCAGGACGTCGTAGTCCGTGCACGTCGTCACGTTGACAAACGTGTCTGGCTTCCTGCCCGTCTTGTAGTCGATGGCATTGTACGACTGGAGGCGTAGCGCGAGCATGTGCTCGTCGAGCATCGTCTTGGTCGTTTTCATGAAGGTGTCGTCGCCGAGGCCCTCTGCGGGGTCTGAAAACTTGACCATCGCCCCCAGCGTCCACGGATCACGCAAGTAGGTGTTGTGAAACACGGTCCACAGAGACCGAGCCTGGTGTCTGGACCAGTCGGGTGCGTCGGGCTCGCTCTTGATCGACGCGACGCGGTAGTAGTGGAGCGGGTTGTCGGCTCCCTTGCCCAGTCCCGACGGAAACATCGTCCGCATGTTGGGCGCCGCGCGCGGACGACGCGTGGACGCCTTGGCGTGGTAGACCGACGTCGCCGCGCGGCTCGCCTGCTCGTCGTCGTCGGAACCGGCCTCCTCCTCGGACGCCATCCCGCTTGCCGCGCGCGTCTGGCGCGTGCGGACGGAAAAAAAACTGTCTTGCGACTCTTGCGACTCTCTCTCTTCATGGGACACCGGCAAAGTACAATTATCAAATCTGCGCAGCGCGGTACAGCCGTCGTATGGCGCCCCTGGAGACGAAGCGCGCGAGCGGCCACTGCGCGTCGCCGTAGCAGCCGTCCCACAGCAGGCTGGCGTGGCGCGTGTGCGGGTCGATGACGACCTCGTACGCGGCGGTGATCAGCATGGCCGCCAGGCCACTCTCCGCCGCAACTAGGGAGCTCGCGACGCGTTTGCGCGCCGTCGCAGAGTGGTCGAGACACAGCATCACGCAGCACAGCAGCGCAGACGCCATCTGCGCGGCGTCGCCGCCGTACACGCTGTACAGACTTCGTCGCGGAAGCAGCGCCACGCGCACGAAAAACGGCACGAGGGCGCGGTGTCGCAGCAGCGTGAGCCGCTCGCCGTCGAGCTGGCCGGACGCCTGCATCTCCTCGAGCATGGGCTCGCAGAGCGCCTGTGCGTTTCGTGTCAGGCACGACCACACCGACCGCCGCAGCAACAGGTCGACCTCTCGGTGCAGCTGCGCACTCTGCAGCTGCGCGAGGGCCACCACCGCGTCCGGCCACGGCCCCAGCGACCGCGCCTCGTCGGGGTCCATGAACTGCCGCGCCACAAAGGCCAGCTCGAGCGTGTGCCGGACTTCCTCCTCGTCGACAAACTGCGGCTGAAAGATGCTGCAGAGCGAGCGTTGAAACTTCCAGCTCACGCCGAGGCACACGGCCAGTCGCATGCGCGTATCGATGTCGAGCCGGTCGCCAAGCTCGTCGTATACCGTGGTGTCGTCGAGTGCCCAGATCCGCGCGAGCTCGACTGCGCCTACGACCACGTCCCACCCGTCGGCATCGTCCGCGCTCAGGAAGCGTGTCGTCTCTCGGCGCACCGTGCAGCGATGCACGCAGACGCCGTCGGACCGTCGCTCGACGCGGTCGCCGCGCTGGAAGCTGGCGTCCCACCTTGGTACGCGGTGTCCGGGCGCCACCAGCCGCGTGTACACGCACAGCATGTCGGCGGTGGCGCGGTAGAGCGCGCCGGAGCCGCTCGAAAACGTCACCGATCTGGGCGAGTAGCGCGGCACGGTGGTCGCGTTGCTCGGGAGCTCATCCACGCGCGGGATCGCCTCGCACATTGCAGACTCGGCCGGCTCGGCCGGCTCGGCCGGCTCGGCCTGTGGCGAGGCCTCCCTCGACCCGTCCGCGATAGCGGCGCACGAGCTCCGGATCAGGCACTGCATCGCGCGCAGCCATCCCCGACAGGCGTCCAAGATCGCCAGCGCCGGGGCCTGGCTTGTGAACACGACCATCTCGGACGCGGACCGAGCGGCCGGCTGCTCGTCGCAGGCGTGACGCACGGCGCGCGGCGAGGCGGGCGGACACAAGCTGCTCAGCATCTTCACCACGACCGGAAGAGTTGAGCCGTGTCCGGTCACGCTCAGCCCCGCGCTAACGCGTCTGGAGATCTGCACGTGTGCCCGCTCCAATGGGCCTCAAGTCGAGCGGCATGGGTCTGAAATCCGCCGGCAACTACGGCGCCAAGAAGGTGCTGCTGGACAAGTTTGCGTCCTCGACGAGGACGTTTCCGACCCTCGAGCTAGCGCGCCGGGGCATGAACGCGGATCGCGATCGCACGCTCGTGGTCTGCGACGGAAACGTCATGATGATGCAGACCCCGTCGGACATTGACACGCTCGGCAAGTTTGTGGGATCGATGGTCTCGCAGATCCAGCTTGCCATCAACGCGGGCAAGCACGTCGTGGTGGTCTTCGACGAGCCTGAGAACATCACGCGCGCCAAGCGCGAGGAGCAGAACGCGCGCGACGCCCGGCGCACCGTGCGCACGCCCGTCTGCTCCGTCGACCTCGTCGTCTGCCCAAGGACGGATGCTTACGACCGCGCCGCCCTCGACGACCCGGGACTGAACGCGAGACTTCTCATGGACCACCGCGCGGCGCGGTCACGCTTCTTCGACGCCGTGTGCGTCGACGTCCTCGCACACTTCCTGGAAAACATGCCCTCTACGGAGGGCTGGTCCGTGACGTTTGACGGCATCGACGCGCGCGGCGCGCGGCGGTCGCCCGAGGCGCCGCGCGCCCCGGGCATCATGAGCTCTCACCCCGACCCCTGGCACGAGATCCTGAAGCGAGCGACTCCGATCGGCGAGGGCGACCTCAAGCTGCCCGACGTGTGCCACCTTGTCGCCAGGTGGCGGCGCAAGCACCACTCTCTCGAGAAGAAGCACCGGCCCGAGGCGACCGACATCGTCCTCAACATGCTCTGGACCATCGACACCGACTCCTTTTGCATCGAGCTCGTCGAGCAGTCGCGCCGTCAGTGGGAGCACGCAAAGGCCGTCGAGGGACCCGACGAGTGCGACACCACGCTGCTCTGCCTGCGCGAGCCGTCGCGCAAGCGCAAGGGCGACTCGTTCGTAACGCCGTCGCGCTTCCAGTGCATCGACATGGAATCCTTCCACACCAACGTGGTCGCCTACCTCTTTGGAGCCGGCAGCGTGCCCGAGGACAACGACCCGTTGGTGCGCGCGGCCACCCTCCTCTTTGCAGTCGCGCTGGCGCTCTGCGGCTGCGATTTCGTCGAGGTGCAAGGCCTCCGCGCGGATCTCGTCATGCCCGCGGTCCGTGACGTCGTGCGCCGCTTCCCAGACCAGCTCATGGAGATGCTGGCCGTCCTCTCGGGCGACGCGCAGCGGACGCTCCTGGCCCGCAGCGCCGTCTCGCGCGTGGTCGAGTCGTACATAGAACATCTCCACAACGACAGCTCCGCCCTCTCCGTCCGGAGACGCGATCAGGCTAGCAAGGTCAACGACCTGCAGCTTTTGCGCGCCGTCTGGCTCGGAAGCTACTGGTCTGGAAACGAGTTCAAGGACACGCATGCATGGGGGTTTGCCAGCACGGCCATGGACTGAAGCCGTCTCTCGTTGGCACTCTGGGAGGCAGGTGGGTGTGGTGCTTGGACGAGTCAGTCATGCGTTTTTAAGAGACGACACACACACACACACAGCTCCCCTACAGCAGGTCCTCTTGTCATGGAAACCGCGCTTTGGAAACCGCCGCTGCGCTCGTAGATGCGGTCTAGACCACCGAGCTGCTCGGATATCCACCAGAATAGGACTCAAACGACAGCGACGACTGCTTGAAGGCCTCCTGGAAGACGAAGGCGTTGTTGGCGCCAAAGCCGGCAAAGAAAATTGAAAAGGCGACCACGTCGAAGGCGTCGACGTAAGGCGGCTGCTTGAGCAGCTCGGCGTAGATGGTCGCAATCTTGGTGGGGTCGTTGCCAAAGGCGCCGCATCCAAAGGCGCTCAGCACGACGTGGCGGATGCCGCGCTGCACGAGCGTCCAGAGCTGCGCGTTGACGCGGTGGTACATCTCGTTGTGGATGCACTCCAGCTGCGTCTCGCCGAGGCTCGCGGGCTTGTAGCGGTTCAGGTTGACCGCCGCCGCGCGCAGCTCGTAAAACGGGAAGACCTCGCCCTCGGTGAGGAACCGGTAGCCGAGGTCGTCGTCCTCGAAGACCTCGCGGCCGCGGATGACAATGTGCATCTGCCGCGGCGAGATCGTCTCGCCGGGGTCGTCGCACCCGACGACGCCATGTTTGGCGTTGAGCAGGTCGGTCATTTCCTTGGTGTAGATGGGAACGTTCCCGTGCTCGTCCCAGCGCAGCTTGGACGGGTCGTTGAGCTTGGGCACGATGTTGGTGCGACGCATCATGTTCTCCTCCTGCGCCGCGGACCCCGTCGCGAAGCCTCCGCCCGGATGAACGGCGTTGGCCATGTTCAGAACCGCAAACACCCTGCCGTACTCCTTGGTGAGCTTGCAGGCCGTCTCGAGCATGTCGCCGGAGACGAGCAGCACGCGACGCGCCGGTCGCTCCGACGTGTGCGCGGTGAGTCCGGCCCATCGGGCCACGTTTCTGGCCGCGCTGATCTGCAGCGATTTTTCATACGAGTGGAGGTAGGCGAGCGTCGAGTGCATGACCGCGACGCGCGTGGCCCGCTCCGGCCTCTCGATCGTGGCGGGGTCGTACATGGGAAGCTTGGTCGGCGGCGGCCGCGCCGGCGCGTCGGCGCGGTGCTTTTGGGAGTTCTGGGAGTCGTGGCGCGACCGCTCGCGGCACGCGCGGCGTGGGCGGTCGGTCGTGTGTCGGGTATTCATGGTCGACGGTGCGCTGCGCACCGTGCGGTCCTGGCTTGGTGGCTTGGTGGCTTGGTGGCAATGGGGACACAAGCCCGTGCCGCACCCCACGCGGTGTGCAAGGGTCGGTCGATAACGTCGCCGCCGCGTGCGGACGAGTGAGTGAGTGAGTGAGAGTGTGTGTGTGTGAGAGAGACGGCGGGGGTGGCGCGATGCTCGGGCTGCTGCTGCTCGCGCCGTCGCACGTCCCCGGCTTCGGGTGCGAGGGCAACTGCTGCCACCCCAAGTACGACGTTGCCAACGTGGACTCCCCCGACGATGCCATCTCACAGGCCTTCTACCTCAAAAACGACGGCGGGCTCGAGCTCGAGCGCGCCGACTTTCTCAGGGACATGGAGGCCGGGCCCGGACAGCTCGTGTACGTGGACGCCGTCTTCCGCGACGAGGTCGACCGCGACCAGTACGACCTGTACATTGGGTGCGGAGGGTGCGCCCCCGGCGACAACTTCTCGCTCTCGTCGCCGTTGCCGTTTGAGGGCTACGGTCGCGGTCGCCTCGAGCCCTTTACGCAGCACGCTTACCGAAGCTTTTTTGTGGGCGACTGGCGAACGTTCAACACCTCCGTGCTGGCCGACTGCGCCTCGGAACACTGGTCCATACGGCTGAGGCGCAGGGACGACGCCACCGTCGACATCTTCTGGTCGGCCGTCGTCGGGCGCCGCGAGTGGTTCTCGGTCATCGATCTCCTCGAGTACCCGCTCTACGTGCTCCGCAACCACGGCAGCGCCTGGAACGAGCAGGCGTCGTCCTTCCCGCTGCTCGCCGTCCTGAGCTTTGCCATCGTCTTCCTGGTCCTCCTCTACAGCTACGGCGGGCTGTACATGTGCCAGGGGACGACCACCATGTACGCCCAGCAGAACAGCGACCGCCAGCCCTACTTTGTGCTCCAGCAGCGCGACGTCGTCTTCATGATCCGATCCGTCATGTACTTTGTCGCCGCCGTGGCCATCGCGGCCGACGTCCTTGAGAGCCTGTATCACGTGCTCTACGCCCTCGGCCAGGTCGACGCCGCGGCGCAGCAGGTCTGGACCTACCTGCTGCTGGTGCTGCTCTTTGGCAAGCTCGTGCCGCTGCTCCTGCTCGCGTGGATCTGGGACTCCATGCGCCGCTGGACCGTCTTCGAGTGGCTCGGCTGCGGCGGCTGCTGCGACGGGTGCTACGTCTGGTGTCTGCGCATCGACCACCCGGTCTTTGCCCATGTTGGCTGGGCGCCGCTCGAGGTCCTCACCGGGCTCTCCTTCTTCTTTCTCTTCGGGCTCGGCTTCTACGTGGCGCCAACGGCCATCACCGTCGCGGGCATCGTGCGCCTCTCCGAGTTCCAGTACCTGATCAACTCGAGAGCCTACGCCCAGATCCGCGCGACGCAGGCCGACCGGCGCGCCGCGCGCGGCGTGCCGGTCGGGCTGCCGGAGAAGCCGGAGAAGCCGGAGCGGCAGCGGCTGCTCGCGGCGCCCGACCAGCCCGACCAGCCCGAGGAGCCGCCGCCGCCCTATCCCGGCGGCGGCGAGCGCCTCTACCCCCCGACCCTTGCGTTTGGCGCCTCGTTCCTGTACCCCGCCTTGTTTCTCCGAGGCCGAGCCCGACTGTCGCCCGTCTGAGCCCGTCTGAGACCGGGACGCGCGTGCTCCGTGCGCGTGTGCGTGTGCGTGCGTCGTCCGATTCGATCCTTCTTTGGAGACACACACACACACACACACACACACACACGGCGCCCGCGACAACGTGTCACACACGGTGCCTCGGGAACAGGTGCCCGTGGGACTCGACGAGCGCGCGCTCCGACTCCGCGAGCTTGAAACCGTCGGCGGCGGACCGGAGCGACTTGATCGGTGTGTCCGCCTCGCTGCGCGGCCTGGTGCGGTCGAGGCGCACGCACTTGGAGCGCAGAAGCCGCGCGGCCGCGAGGTCGCTGCGCACGAGGTCGCGCTCGCTGAGGCCGCGCAGCACGGAGTCGCGGTCGAGCTGCTGCATGACCGCCTCACACTGCTCGCGCCGCTCTCTGGCCTCCAGAATGGAGACCTCGCCGCCGCCGGGAAGGCACATGGACGTCGCGACGGCCATCAACGACTGCAGCATGGAGGCGGCCTTGGGCAGGTTCCTGACCTCGTCGACCGGCGGTCCGACGCTGACGCCGCGACGCTTCATCTTCAGAATGGCCTGGTAGTCGCCGTCGGCCCAGACGTCGGCCGGGAGGTCGAGGCACAGCGTCTGGCCGTCCTGGTGACGGCAGGCGACGCGCGCCTTGAGGTTGTGCGTGCAGACGCGCACGCCGACGCTCGACACGACGCGGGGCGCGACGCGGTGGACCGGGCAGACGCCGTTGGCGTCGAGCGGCAATCCACAAAACTCCATCTCAAAGTCGACGCGCCTGGGCGCGCCCTTGCCGCGCTGCAGCCTCTCCGGGAGGTGCGCCGCGCACACGCAGAGCTGCGAGGTCGCGTGCAGCGTGCCGCGCACGAGGACCCTGAGCGGCGGGCGGTCGCGCGTCGCGTCGTGCTGCCGGAAGAGTCGAACGGCGTCGGCCTGCAGCGGCCGCGTCACGTCCGCCGGACACGCGGCCTTGATGAGCGCCGTCATGCGATAGAGGTCCTGGAAGACGGTGCAAAAGTGCTCGCCGAGCCACACCGGAAGCTCCCAGAAGCCGCGCATCGTGGTCGTGACTGCCTTGGGCCGCAGCGGAAGCTGCATTTCCGACGGCGCCAGCTGCCACCGGTCCTCAAAGAGACGGGTGACGACGTTGCGTGCCGACTCCTCGAGCACGCCGCGCAGCACCTTCACCGTGCCGTTGCCGACTTCCGTGCACTCGATCTCGATGTCGAGCGGGCTGTCGACGGGCTGCGGACGGCGGATGACGACCGAGGCACGGTCCTCAAACTCGATCCTCACTTTGGCCTGGTAGCGCTCGTCGCTGGCGAGTCGGCGCGCCACGTGCGAGCTGCCGCGCACGGCCACGCACTGGGCGCGCATCAGGGCCGGCAGCGCGTCGGCCTGCTCGGTGGTGAGGAGCTCGTAGAGCGGCTTGACCAGCCAGACTTTTACAGTCTGTGCGCTCGTGGGCGACTCCATGATGGCGCGGCGATAGGACTCGGGGTTGCTCGGGTTGAGCAAACTGCCGATGCTGTCGAGTGCATGCGGCTTGCCGAGGTGCGGACGGCCGTCGAGCTTCCCAACGAGGTGGATGATGGGTCTGACACGCTTCATGCGCTCCTCACCCTCGCTCTCCGCCGCGAGGGACCGGTCGATTGTGTTCAGAAACTTTGCCATGTGCGGAGTGTCCATCCCCGAGCAACCTTGCAACGGTGCTTTGTTTCTTTGGACACGCAAACTACATAGGGATCACAAGCGACGACACCGAGACTGTCTTCCGTTGCAAAAAATGTCCTTCGAGGAGAGCGGTCAGAAGACCGTGACGACCGCCTCTGGGCTCCATTTCAGGAGCTCCACCTTCCTGGGAGGGGTGAGAAGCGACGGCGTGTACCTTGCCGAGTCAGACGGCAGCGGGCCCTTGACAAAGTCTGTCTCCCAGGCAATCGAGTGCAGCCGGTCGACGGTCGCGGACGTGATGGACGACGTGGACGCCGCCGACCACCGGCTGCTCGAGGCCCGCGACTCGGTGTCGGTCTCGTAGGTGCGCGGCGTCGGCACGGTGTCGGACGACATGTTGCGCAGGGTCGGGGGCTCGAACCGACCCCCGGACGCGTGCGGCAGCGGAGGGTAGCGCTCGGCGTACTGCGGCGGGTGCCGCGGGAGCGCCATATGGAGGCGCTCCGGCGGAATCGGGGGGCGGCGCCTGCCGTCGCAGCCGACTCCCATCATCTCCATGACGCGGTGCTTTGTCCAGTCCTTGAGCATCTGGCAGTTGCGACCCGCGCCGTCGAAGATGTCCACCGACCCGTTGAACTCGCGCGTCCACTCCTCGAAGACGCCGTCGCAAAAAGGCTGCGCGCGCAGGCGGTGGAGCGCCGAGGTGAGGATCGACGCCGCGAGCTGCGTCTTGAGCGAGTGCCCCTGCATCCTCTGGCCGGCCGACGGCTGCTCCGGATCGTCGAGGCTCCTGCGCGGCTGCGTCCCGTGGATCCGACGCTTGGGATCCTTGTAGACCATGCCACCGCGGCTTCCCGGGATCGAGATGGTGCTCTTCACCACGGAGGGTTCCCCCGAGGTGTTCAGGTCGCGCAGGACCAGGCCGCTGGCATTCGGGATGCGCCCGAGAAGCTCAAAGGTCGCCGTGTCGAGGAGGCACTGGACGTGAAACTCCCACCGGTACGCCGGCGTCTCCGAGAAGTCGCCCGCGCGCTCCGCGCGCGTCCACTGACCGGGACGCAGAACCTGCGCTACCTCGATTGGCCAGAGACCGGAGGAAGCGTCGTTGCAGGGGCTGCTGTGACCGCCGAGACGGTTGACGGCGGCGATGCGAGAGACCTCGGGTGCAATGTCATGCAGGTCACGGACGATGACGTAGCAGACGTGACTGACCATCGACTTGGGTGCGGGCGGTGGCGTCCGCGTGCACAAGCGCGTGTCGCGCAGGCCGCCATCGCCCATCCACGGGCGCTTGGTCGGTTCGGGAGCGCTGCCCGCATAGCGCGGCGCGGCGCCGTACTCGTGCGTCTGGGTCATTGCGGTTGGTGTGGGAGACCGACGAGATTATTCTTAACGACACACACGCGCGCGGCTCACTTGGACGTCGAGGCCTCGAGCGCCGCGGTGGTTCCCGCCGCGTACGTCGGGTCCTGCGGCTCCTTGCGGAGACGCAGCGGCCTTCCCGTGGGTAGGACCCAGCGGTTGACGAGGTACTCCACCAGGCTGGAGCGTCCCCGGAGGCGCGCCAGCATGCCGCTGGTCACGGCCGCACCCCAGGCGGTGTGCACGGGGACTCTGCACAGGCTGCCGTACTTGTCGTTCGGGCCTCCGTGCGGTGCTTCGTTGGTGAAGGGCTCGTCGGCCATGGTGCGGCAGACCCCGTGCGGGTCAACGACCAGCGCCTCGCGCAGAATGGCGAGTCGCTCGGCCTCGAGCGCGGCGCCCGGGTCAAAGTCGCTCTTCATGGCGCGGAGCTGCTGCAGCAACAGCGCGGCCAGCCGCGTGCGCGTCGTGCTGCTCGTGTGCGGCGACCTGCAGAGGTTTTCGAACATCCAGCGCTGGGCCTTGCGCAGCCCGTCGTTGCCGGCAACGGCCAGGACCTGAAGCGCGGGGACTCCCGCGACGGGACCGGTCGCACCCGCCCCCGGCAGCTGGTTGGACCCGATCACGTCGCTCACCTGCTTGAGCAGACGCGGATCGACGATGTCGCCCTTGTCCAGCAGCTTCTTGATCTCCGGTTGCTCCGTGCGGCCGTCCTCGGGCGTCGCGCTCGTCGCCGTGCGCACGCGCAGCATGTGGTACCACCCCTCGGGCCCCTCGATCAGCGACTGCCGGTCGATGGCGTCCACGTCGTGCGCCGAGAAGGCCGGCAGGTGCTCGATCGACACGTTGATCGTGAGCACGCCTCCGCGCATGCCCGGGCCCGCCTGGTTGCTGTCGAGCGTGGTCCCGAGCTTCCAGAGGTCGACCATGACCTCGAGTCCCCACGCGCCCGCGAGACGACCGGTCCCGAAGAACGGTCTGTAGGCTCCCGCGCCGCCCGTGAGCGCGGTGAGGGCAAATGCGTTGGCCTCGAGGATCACCGCCGGAACCAACGAGTAGGTCTGTGCGGGGTTGTTGGGGTCGAGCACGAAGGCCGAGTACGGGTGCTTGGTCGGGTCGGGCTCCACGACCCTGTACTCGTCCGTGGACAGCTGCGTGCTCGAGAAGGCCGAGACGCAGTCGACGCACCGCAGCTGCTGCTCGAGTGCCCGGATCTGGAGCGCGTCGCGCTGATTGGCCGGTTTGATCGTCTCCGCGAGAAACCCGCGCCACTGCGCCTCCCTGGCCGACCCGGGCGCCAGCGCGTACGGCACGTAGACGCGCTTCCAGCGCGCGACGTAGACGACCGAGCCGGGGTGTGCCTTCCTGCGCTCGCACCGCTGCTGCTCGTCGTTGTTGAGCAGCCGGCACGGGCCCTGCACCGCCACGTTGGTGATCACCGCGCTTGACTCGAAGGCGGGCTTGGCGGTCATCTCCGAGTTGTTGACCACGCCGTCGAGCCGCCACGGGAAGCACCGTCCGACCGCCGACGTGGTCGCGCCGACCCCGAGGATGGCGAGGTCGGCCGCGTCGGCGCACGTGTCGGTGGCCGCGTCTACGAGGGGCCTGTCGGTCGTCTCGAGCAGGTACTCGTTGAGGCTCCGCAGGTCGACGACGTGGTGCGGCGTCTGCTGCGCCCTGCCCATCTCGCCGTGGTAGTGCGGTGAGCGCTCCACAAAGACAATGGAGCCCTCCTGGATTGGCTTCAGGCTCATGCGCGCCACGGGGATCTGCACGTTGGTCTTCTTGTTCTGCTGCGTGGTGGTGGGCATCGGCTCGCGCGGCCCGGGCACCGAGGCAAACGGCGTGTCCATCGGGATGCGCGGCTGCACGTCTTGCGACGGGCCGACGTTGGGCGGCGCGAGCGGCCCCGTGCGATACGCTCCCCCGCCGAGCCCCTCGTAGACGGTGCGCAGCTGTGTCAAAGACATGTTTTACTGCTCTTTTTTGGTTTGGGGGCCCTTGACGGGCTCCACGCACACCTCACTCGCTACCAAGACGCACTCACACTCCATGTTATGGGGGTTAGCGCACGCGCGCTTCCGGGCTCGGGCACGTCGGGGCGGGAAAGTGGGACTGGTCAGAGAAGGGAGGCGCAGTCTAGTCCTCCGACTGGTCCATCGCGTTGGAGAAGGAGTTGCGGTGGCTGGTCTTCACCGCCGCGGACTGGTACATGATCTCGATGCTCGCGACCCCCTTGTCGTCGCGGCGGACGCGCTTGAAGTCGCACTCGGCGTCGTCGCCGAGACGCGCAAAGAGGTTGCCACTGGCCGCGTTGATGTAGAGCAGGCCGTTCTCGCCCGGCTTGAACCCCACCGAGCATTCGCCGCCGTCGACGGTCATCTCGCGCGCGCGCTTCTTCAGCTGCATGTTCCTCTCCTTTTGCTCGTCGAGCTCCTTGCGCATCTGCGTCTCGCTGGCGACGCTGCGGGCGAGCTCCCGGTTGGCCGTCTGGAGCGCCGCCTGGAGCTCGGCGCGCTCGTTGGCGGCCTCCTCGTTGGCCTCGACGATCGCCGTGCTGTTCTTGGTGGTCCTGGGGTTGAAGCCCGTGAGGCGACGCAGGGTGTTGGTGATCTCGTCGAAGAGCTTCGGGTCGTGCACCTTGATGTCGGCGAGGGAGGGCAGGTTGCTGCCGTTGATCTCCTCGACGCGCTTCTGCTGCAGCGGCACGAGCTTGAACTGCCACTTGCCCCTGCCGTCGCCGGGCGCGAAGCGCTTCTCAATCTCGCCGTCCTCGGTGGTCTCAAACTCTGGCAGCCACGGCTCCTTGGTCTCACAGTCGAAGCGGATGCCCTCGCGGCTGTCGACGTCGCGGGCCCGCACCCAGACGTCGGAGGCAAAGTGGTCGCGAATCCGGTCCTCCCACTCCACCCAGGCGGGGTCGTTGACGTCCTCGGTCGGCGGCTCGCCGATGATCTTGCGGTGCATGATGCGGTAGTCCTCAAAGTTGAGGCGCGTGCCACCCTCGGCGGCGGCCTTCTCGCCGCGGGTCTTGGCCAGCCGCATCACGGCGGGGAACTCGTCTCCGAGCTCAAACAGCTCGAGCAGCTGCACAATCGAGGAGATGCTCTTCTCCGAGACGTTGTACAGACGCTGCACGTCGTGGAAGCCCGAGATGTTGTTGTTCGGAGCCCCCTCGCGGCTGGACGCGTTCAGCTTGATGCGCATCATGAGGGCGGGAGCGCACTTGGGGTGGTCCACGTCGCCCTCCTCGAAGCCCTTGTAGTCGTCGACCTTCTTGACGCCCTTCTGGCCGTTGAAGACCGGGTACTTGAACGTCATCTTCTCCTCCTTGCTCGGGTCCTGGTCGATGCCACAGACGTTGCCGTCGGCGTAGAAGCCCGTCTTGACCGCCTCCGGGTAGACGAGGACGAAGCGCTTCATGCAGGAACGCACCTTCTTGCGCTGAGTCTCCCAGGTCTTCTTGGTGGCCTCGTCGGCGTCCGCGGCCGGCTTCTCGACCTTCTCCTTCTTGTTGAACTCGTCGTACGGGAAGCCGCAGGCGTAGCGCTCAAAGAGCGACCACGTGGTCTGCTCGACGCAGCGCGCCGCGACGCAGCGCACGAGGATGTCCGCCGGGTCGTAGTAGGGACGGGGACCCTGCTCGTAGTACTTGGGATCGTACAGGTCGGTGATCTGCTTTCCCGAGTCCGGCTTGAAGACGAGCTCGTTCTTCTTGTTGGTCTCCGTCTTCTGGGGCACGGGGTAGTGCAGGTAGTGCGTCATCCAGTCCGGGAAGTGGATGTTCCACGGCACCAGGCTGACCGACTGGTTCTCCGGGTCGGGCACCTTGTAGCCCGCAAACTCGGAGCAGTCGTCGTCCGTGCCCTCGCAGCCGGCGTCGAACGAGGTGCGGGGAAGCTTGTTCCAGTCCTGGCGGGTCTTGTCCGCCTTGGACGTGTACGACTTGTTGGTGAGCTTGCCGGCATCGACCGACAGGGCGACGACGTTCTGCGCAGGAACAGCAAAGTTGCCCTTGTTGAAGTTTGTCCAATACGGAGTCTCCACGTCGTCCTTGGGCTTGACGCCCACAGACTCGATCTTGGACAGGATCTTGAGACGCTCCAGCTCCTTCTTCATCTCGGGCGACTGCTTGGACATTCGTGTGGCTTTTTGAGGCGTGTGGGTCGGTGGGCGGCTGCCGGTGGCGAGTGCTCTTGTGGGTTGGTCACAAGCGCGTTCGAGGATGAGCGTCATACTCGATGACGGCCGTCGGAACACTCACGCGCGCGTGAGCGGGTCCGACATGCCCTCGCCCGACACGAAGCCCCACCGGTGTGCAAGCGGCGGCGGTCGGATCTGCGCGAGTCTCAAATTTGGAGCCGCGAGTGCAAAATTCCAGGAGGCGTGCATGCGGATTCGGACGCGCGATTTTCGTCGTGACCGCGCCTCCCGCTAACCACCGAACACCGACTTGAAAATGCCCAGTGTGAAAAAACGCGAGGCGATCCCCGACACCGCATCCCAAAAAACCAAAAAAATGACCTCGACGGCGCTGGTCGACGTCCCCGAGGATGTCCCGCTCGCCTGCATTCCCAAGACCTCCAAGAAGGACAGCTCCAACAACCCCATTCCCAACTCGGGGAAGAAGTACGTGATGCAGTTTGGCAAGACCAAGTACTACATCCCGCAGTCGGCCATCCTGAGCTACGCCAAGAAGCCGCACGTGCTCAACGACGGCCACGAGGTCGGCAACCTCATCGCGACCAAGGCGCCCGACAAGTGGTTTGAATTTTGCGACCCGGACACGCTGATGCTCATCCAGGGCGACGACGGGTCGACCTGCGTCTACACGACTCTGGCCGTGGCCGAAACGGACGAGCAGCGCTTCGTGCGGATCATCTCGCCGACCGTCGCGGAGCGCAACTTCCCCAAGTGGGTCGCCAAGCTGGGGATCAAGATTGACGAGAAGACCGGCAAGTGGGACCGCAGCAACGAGAAGTTTGACTCAGACAAGGACAGCTCGCGCGTGACCGCGCGTCGCAACGTGCTCAAGTGGCGTCGCGAGAATCCGCTGGCGGACGCCGACGGCAAGGCGTTCGATCTGGACCTCAACGACATTGACACGGACGTTCCGGGGTGCCCCACCCGCGCGCAGCTCTCGCCCGAGCTGTCCAAGTGGCCGGCCGTGCCCGAGAGCGACAAGATCCACTCGATCCGGATCGCCCCCGAGACGCGCAAGCGCCCCAAGGGCTCGTCCAAGGACCGCACGCAGGTCGAGGAGGTGGAGGCCAAGAAGGCCCGCTTCGTCAAGTCGGAGGAGTTCATCGAGACCGGCCCGCCGGGCTCGTACTCGCTCATGGAAAAGGACGGCTTCATCCACGTGGTCCACTATTGGGCCAAGGGCGAGGCCGAGGAGGCCGACGAGTGAGCCCTGGCTTGTGACCCCGTCTCATAGCATGTCGCAATGGAGGAGTGGAAGGGAGTCGCATTCCTCACCCACGTCCAGGTATCTAACCTAGGAAGATACAGAGTGTTCGTAAAGGGTCGTTGGTCAGATCCACAACTCGGTTCATTGCGCCCTGACGGCTACTTGACTGGGCGTTTCAACAGTCAACAGTATCGCATACACCGGCTCGTGGCGGACGTCTTTCTAGGGCCTGCTCCGAGTCCAGATGCTAGTGTCGACCACATCAATCGCGACCGCTCCGACAACAGAGCGGCGAACTTGCGATGGTCAACACCCACCGAACAAGCCAGAAACCAGTGTTCAAAAGTGCGAAAACGACTCCATGATGGAGTGGAAATGCTTCCAGGAGAGATATGGCGGCCCTACAAAGCAATCCAGGTTTCAAACATGGGTCGTGTGAAGGTTCGACATCAGAGCAGCAAGCAATGGATGCGCCCTGCTACACCCGTATCAAGATCAAAGACGGACGGCTACCCGCTCGTGTCCAATCGGATACGAGTGCATCGAGCAGTTTGGGTTGCATTCAACGGTGAAATTCCAGAAGGGCACACGGTTGATCACATCAACCACGTGAAGGACGACAATCGACTAGAAAATCTTCGTCTTGCGACTGCGAAGGAGCAACGCTCAAACCAGGTGAGGACAGGAGCGTATGCATCTACCGTCAAGCGTCGCGTTGAGGGAAGACCTCTTGGGAGCCACGACTGGCAGCAGTTCAAGTCACAGAAACACGCGGCGGCTACCCTCACAGCACAACACAACACAATGTTCCGAAACGACATGATTAGCCGTGTCTGTGTCAGAAACCGGGGCACCACAAACGGTTGGGAGTTCCGATTCGTACCAGACTAGAGTTTCTTCACGCGCTCTTGAGCAGCAGGTCGAACATGTCGCCTGTACGAGAGTGATCACACATGAGCGTGGCGCGTGGGTGGGGCGGTGGGTGTGAGTACGCTCACCTGTTTTGGCAAACCCCAGGCAGCGCCCGATGATGCGCTCGCTCGTCGGCGCCGCGACCGACACGCCGATGCGGCGCGGGCCCATCTTGGCGCGCTTGGCCGCGCGGTTGCCGTCCCCCGTGTTCTTCTCCGAGTAGAAGGTCCACTCGATCATGTCGCCCGGGAACAGCGACTCCGCACTGTTGTTGTACCTGAAGCACCCAGAGTCGTTGGTGAGAAGTTGGTGTGAACATGTGGGGGTCGAGAGTAGAGATTCAAGCGCATGTAAGTGGCGTACAGCGTGACCATGCCGCCGATGGCCAGGGTGAAGTACTCGTCGATCATCGGGCCGTTGCCGTCGTCAATGGGGCGCACGGTCTTGGATCGGCACACGCCGGCAAACTGCACGAGCATGCGTGGTATGGGTGAGTAGGAGTAGGAGCAGCGAGGTCTCAGGGTAGCAACGAAGGCGGAACGTACGTAATACTGCTTCGCGTCCGCCGTCGGGATGCACGCCGCGCAGCCGATCACCGGCGTCGCCGTCTCCGCCGCCACGTAGTTGCGAAAGGTGGCGTTTCTCGCCTTGCGCGACACGCAGATCATGCCCGGCATGACGCTCGCCCACTCGTGGAAGTGCGGCTTGTACTCGACCACCACCCCAGGGCCGGCGCCCATGTTGTCGATGGCCTCCTGCTTGAGCTGCGGCGGCAGGTTGGCATGCTCGTACGAGTCCACTGCGAGGCGCACGCGCACACGCACGAGCAAAACGGTCAGCCGCATATACGACGCAATCGGGGCAATCGGGCGGTGTTCAAGCGCCGAGACGGACCGAACGCGTTGATCACGACCTCGCCGATGCGCGACACCGGCTGGTAGCCGCTCAGCGTCGTGTGCTCGAGCCGCGAGTCCGTAGGGCCCTGGATGGACTGGAACTGGGAGTAGGCCATAGACGACATCTCTCTCTCTGTCTTCTACCGAGCGGAGCGCGTGCGAGTGCAGACGAATGCAGACGAATGCGCGACCGCCGCAGCCGACTTAGCGCACGCGGGCGAGTCTCTGCCTCTCTGTCCTCGGACGGGCACGCGCGTCCTTATGATTTTTGCATCAACTTGAGGACATGGGGCAACTCCGCACATGCACACACCACGCACACTCGCTTTTTGCGCGCTTCGGACTCTGCATTCGTCTGCACTCGCACGCACTCCGCACGCCCGACCTCGTTTACGGACCCCCCTCCCTCATTCACACCCTCGTTACCCGCACACCTCTTTGACGCGCGTCTTCGACGTGCCTATCAGTACCGCGAGCCAATCGTCTTCAGCTTCCGTTGGTCGCGCGCCATGGGGCCGGTCACGGGCGCCGGATGCCCAGCGGCGTCTGCGCCGGGCGGAAGCACCGTCACGTTGGTCAAGGGGTCCTCGAACACCGCCTCAAATGGCCGGTTGACCGCCATCTCCGGGCCAAACTTGAAGGTGATTGGCTGCGGGGCGCCATCGCGAGGGTCCGTAAACGAGAGGTCCGTCGGGAGCGTGCTGGTGCCGCGGTCGCCCTCAAAGTTGCGTCCCCCACCCGGGGGCACCAGCACCTTGGGCGCCACGTGCCGCGGGCGCGTCAGGCCACCAAACTCGCCCTCCACGTTGGCATAGTTGCGATACAGGCGGTCGCCGTTCCACCACTCGATGTTGACGTGGACGCTGTGCGCCGCCGTGTTGGGCGCCGTGCGCACTCCCACATTGGCACCCAGGGTGCCCGACGCGCGCGACGCGGCGCTGTCCATGACCGTGCCGATGCACCAGCCGCCCACAATGGACTCGTTGCAGCGGTTGCTGATCGCGAGCCCCATGCGCGACTTGCCCGTCTGGACGCCGTTGCTGTCAAAGGCAATCCCGCTGTTGGCAATCATCTCCGAGGACGTGGTCAGCCTCAGGCGGAAGTTGGTCAGCGTGCGACGCAGGGCGCCCTCACCGGCCTTGCCCGTGCGCGTCAGCTCCTTGGCGGCCTCGGCCTGGAAGTTGGCAAACGAGCCCGCGAGCTCCGTCGCGATCAGGTTGTTGCCTTGATTGGGGTCTGCCAGCTCGCGCGCGGTCATCGCATCGTCAAACACCCCGCCGCCCTTGGCGGGCGACGTCAGCCGGTAGGTCTCGACAATCTTCTTCTTGGCGGCAGCGTACGCCTCGTACGTCGCGTCGTTGTCCTGGCGGAGCCATGCCGACACGGCATGGGTGACATTGACATTCCCAGCCATCTTGACCGTAGCAAAGGTCTCCATGAGCTGGTACGTCTCCCCAGCGGCATCGACATACTTGTAGATGCGCCCACCCTGCAGCTTCCGCTGGTACGCGATGCGCGACGCGTTCGGGTCCTCGGAGATGTTGTCGCGGAATCTCGCGACGAGGAGGTCGCGCGCCGCCGTCACCCCGTCCGGTCCAAGCGCCAGCCACTTGTGTCCGCGCGGCGAGACGTTGTCAAAGAGCGCCAGGGTGTACCGGTAGCGCATGAGCGGCGTGATCGTGACGCCCCCGGCCTCCACGACGTCCTCGCTGACGACCGGCTTGTACAGGCTCCCGAGCGGCTCGCCAATCCTGGGGTTTGCGTCCTGGTTTCCGACCAGCCGTTTCAGCACCGCCTGTTGGAACACGCCGATGGCGGTGATGCTCAGGAGCGGCGCGATGACGTTGGTGTAGAAGAGCTCAATCTTGACCTTCAGGTCGGCGACGGGGAGTTTCGCGTACGGCTCGGTCAGCTCCAGCTTGGCGCCCGAGCCTTTGAACGGCAGCGGGAACCAGTTCTGGGCCCTAAGCGACGTCGCGATCTTTGGGTCGTCCGTCGACGGGCCCACGGCAATCACGTAGCGCGTCTGCGGGCCCGTGATCGCGGGCTGGCCAGACGAGGTCATGCCGACGGACGCCAGGACATCCTCCTTGAGCGCCTCTGGGACGTCGACGGCAGTCATGGCCTGAAGAATGCCATTGAAGAGCGAGATCAGCGTCCAGCCCAGCGCGGCTCCGCTGAAGTCGGTCGTCTTCCCCGTCGGCTGCATGCCGGTGGTGCTGGCACGGGACGTGAACCGTTCGAGGAAGGCGTTGCGGTCGTCTTCGCCAAAGGTGCGCAGCGCTTGGAGCTTGGCCTCGAGGTTCCAGCCGTCCGCTCCGGTCATCACCCCGTATTTGCCGGCCGCGTCGCCCTCGTTGAGACTGACCATGACGGTGGACTGGGTAAACTTGTCGTACGCCGCGTCGTCGTAGGGCCGCTCGCTCTCACCCGGATACGAGCCATCAGTGTTCTTGAGGAGGTCGCGCATCTGCCGGAGCACAAACGGGCTCGCCGAGCGGCTGGTTGGATACAGGAGCTGCATGATCTGCATGTACAGCGGCGTCGACGGAGACTGCGGAAGCACGTTGATCGTGTTTGCGCCCAGGGTCGAGTTTGCGGACCCGGTGTTGTACCGGCTGTGCCACAGGTCCGCGACCACCACCACGAAGACCTTGTCCATGGGCATGACCGCCATCTCGGTCCTGCCCGTCCAGTTGGTGGCCAGGCACGGGCCCTGGATGCTGAGATTGTAGAGCATGCCGTCGCGCGCGTCGATGCGCTGGTCCTCGAGCGTGTCCTGCGGTACATTGTCCAGCTTGGACAGGAGGATGCCGTCGGGGGTCCAGTCAAAGAGACCCAGTTTGACCAGTTCCTGCTCGAGCACGGCAAAGGCCACCTCGTCGCCGAGGTTGCGCGACACGCCAAACGGGTAGCCCCTGCCGTGCTTGGTAGTGGTGCTGGCCTCGACAAACTCCGACTCGATGCCGCGACCGCGCAGGAAGGCCGACGTGTCCATGGTGAAGATGCCCTGGGCGCGGGTCGGGTGCTTGTCGTGGACCTTGGGCGGAGCGCCGTTGGCCGACGGCTCGATCAGCGCCACGTCGTAGACCGTAAAGTCGTTGGTCGTCAGGTACGGGTCGCCCGTGGGGTCGGCGTTGACCGGCGAGCCAAACTCCCCCGCCTGCTTGGCAAGGTCGCCAATGTTGAGCAGCGTCGCGTCGGGCTCCGGAAGGCCCGTGTAGCCCAGCACCTTGTCTCCCGGCTCGTAGTAACCGTCGTCGCCCATGGGGTTGCCGCCGCCGCCGGTGGCGCCCGGCGTGGTGGCGACAGCGTCGATGGCCTCCTTCTTCTTCCTGACGGAGGCGGCATAGGCGGCGGCGGCAAGGGGGGCGGCACCAGCGTTGTTGGTCGCGTGGCGAATCCTCGCGAGGAGCGCCTCCTTGAGCGCGGCGTCGACGGCGACCAGGTTACCGGGTGGGTTGGTGGCAGCGTCGATGGCACCTTGCATCGCATTCCGGGGCGCGCCGGCTGGCGTCTCGTCGCTCGTCTTCCGGCCGAGGATGCGGACGCGGTCGATGGCGCGCTCCGTGAGCTGACGCAGGAGACCCTTGGTCCAGCCCTGCGTCAGGTTGGTCATGTTGTCAGTCGGCAGACGCGCGGCCCCCTCGCCGAGCTGGATGACCGCCCCCTTTGCGACGTTGACCGTCGTGTGCACGTAGCGGTCAAGGTACTCGTACGAGCACAGCTTCTGGAAGCGGTCGGCACCCGGTAGCTGCGGAGCCATCGTCGAGTTGACAGCGTACGAGATGTCCTGCGTCAGCGTGGCCCCGGCATTCCCAGGACCGCCGCCGCCAATCAGATTGCCGCCCTTGACCGTATAGTCGCGGCCGCCCGACCGTTTGGCCAGCACAAAGGCGAGGCGGCCGGGGTGCAGGGTGTCCGTCTCGGACATGACGTCCTTGTGGTAGCCCGGGTTGGTAAAGTCGCGCCCCCCGTTGGCATCGTAGTAGTTTTGCGCGGTCTCGGTCTTGCGCAGCCCGCCGCCGCGTGGGTCGCTGAGCGGCACCACGCGCGCGTACGGAATGCGCACGTTGGTGCCCTCGTTGGGCCGCGCAAAGAAGGGCTGCCCCGGCGGGTTGACCCCTCCCACCGGGCCGCCGCCGGGGATGCCGCTCAGCGCGGGAAGGGCCCCCTGAGGCCCCGAGGTCGGCGGCGCGGAGCGGACGAGCGCCCCGCCTCCAAAGGCGTCGTTGCCGGGGTTGACGCTGACCATTATTTCTATTTTGAAACCGGCTGCTGCCGAGGCACAGTGCAGAGACTGTGTGTTTTTCACGCTACGGAGCGCGTCCCTGACTCATCGGCTAGCGCAGACGACTTATCCTCCTGAGAGGCTTTTCCGGTCCACAGTCGATTGCGCAGGGCAGTCCACGAGTCGGGCAGGGGAGCACAGACCGGTGGCTCACAGTGCATCACCCGCACGGCGACGGGGTCGAGCTCGGTGAGCAGGACGTCCCTGAGCCGCGCCTCGTAGGAAATGTACTCGCACCCGACGACGCGCTTGAGGTAGTCGTTTCCGACATGCGAGAGCGGAAGCTTGCCCTCGACGAGGAGGAAGCAGACGACAGCTCCAAGCGCGACGACGGGCATGGCCTGCTGCACGTTGAGGTTGATACGCCCGAGACTGATCCGGACGGAGCTCGGGAGGTTGTCAAAGGCGCCCAGATGGCCAGGTGGCTGGAGCACGACGCGGTTCCTCGGCGGCAGCTCGTGCACCTCCACCCCGTACATGACGTCGACGTCGTGCCAGGAGCGGGTGTGCGACCAGCGGCGAGGCGGTCCGTTGACCATGAGCGTGTCGATTCGTGCCTTCTCTCGGCTGCACGCCTGACGCACGGGCAGAGCGTACCGCTGCATCCACTGCGCGAGCACCACATAGTCGTGCTCCTGCATGCACTTTGGCGAGGTCGCGACCGCCGACGCAAAGGCGCGCGCCGCGCGGGGATCCTTGAGACAGCCGCCCGCCGGCCAACGAGCCGCGGTCGCGAGGAGCTTGATCACAAACGGCTGCTCAAAGATGGAGTCCAGCGCGACCAGCTTGGCCGGGTCGGCGTGCACCTTCTTGTGCCAGCGGCGAAGCGAGTCGATGTGGTTGCACGCGAGCGAGGCCTTGCCATGAAGGTGCACGAGTTCCAGCTTGGAACACCGATCCTCGAAGCTATGGAATGCCGCGTTGGCAACATCGATGTGTCGTTGCAGCGACACGAGCGTCTCAATCTTTGCTTGTATGGCCGGCCTCATCACCAGCTGATAGATGCGATCGGCCGTCGTGTGCTCGATGCCAGCGGCTTGCTCGCCGTGCTGTGTGTGCGTCCATCCGTTGGTCTTCGCAGCCGTTCCTTCCCACAGGAGCTCGGCAATCAGACGCTTGTCCTCGGACTCCCGCACGTAGGGAATGCATGCCTCCTGCATGCGCTGGCTGAGATGATCGACAAAGGTCAACCAGGATCGATGGATGCCGTTGCTGAGCGTGGACCGCGTACGCGCGCAGAAGTGGACGTCGTGGGTCGCCTCGATGCTCGAGAGCTCCGTGAGACCTGCAGGGACGGTGTCGAGATGCGCCTGCAGCAGCGCGAGACGAGAGCAATGACGGCGATTCTTCACGGCCAGCTCCACGTGCTCTCGGAGCGCGCTCGTCTCCTCCTTGGTGAGGCAGTCGCTGCTCGCAATCTTGAAGAACCAGACGACCAGCGAATCCGTCTCCATGAGACAGCGTGGGTGTGTGCCGCGTGCGTCCCTTTGGATCACAAGCGGACGCTGGGGATAGCGACGCGGGACGCATCGCCGAGCGGTGTGCACGCGGCTCATGTCAACGCCCCCTCTCGGTCGTACACGTGCGCGTGCCGTCTTGCGC
>TARA_B110001450_G_scaffold34727_1_pt1 | contig 38538 bp, 28 predicted proteins | sample TARA_B110001450 | Tara Oceans TARA_B110001450 (sample SAMEA4396538) | marine metagenome | biome: Polar Biome; feature: [SRF] surface water layer (ENVO:00010504); material: water (ENVO:00002006), including particulate matter (ENVO:01000060) such as... | depth 5 m | reverse complement strand
ATTCTCAACATCACAATCGAATGTGAAGACAATGATGCACTCAATGATGATGAATGCGATATGAATTCTGAGTTGGGTGACTGGAAATTGTATGCCGAATACAACTGGTCTACGACTCCTACAGTTACAGTATCTGGTAACGGTGATGGCGACGGAAATGAAACATGGAAGAATGCAGCCTCAACTTGGAGATTTACCATTGGTGGATTTGGTGATGAAGATGGCGATGGTATTTCAGACGCCGATGATGAATGCCCGAATACTCCAGAGGGTGAAGAAATAGATCAGGATTGGTGGCATTGGGGCTGTTCTTCAAGCCAAATCGATAGAGACGAAGATGGAGTTACTGACGATATGGATTTGTGCCCATCAACTTATTCTTGGTGGACTGTTGATAATGATGGATGTTCTGATGAGCAGTTGGATGATGATAATGATGGGGTAAGCAACGCTGATGATGATTGCCCATATACTCCTGAAGATTTTAATGCGTTGAATGTGAGAGGGTGTTCATCTGAAGATTTACAAGATTCAGATGGTGATGGAACACCTGATTTTGAGGATCAATGCTCAAACACGCCTCTCGGGGCAGTGGTCGATTACATGGGTTGTCCGAGCGATTCGGATGCTGACGGCGTATTCAACGGAATTGATGAATGTTCAAACACATCTCAGGGCTCTACTGTGAACTCATTAGGGTGCTCAGACGCTGATGGTGACGGGATCTATGATACTCAAGATGAATGTGAAAATACTCCTTTAGGAGCTACTACAGACTCCAATGGATGCCCAATGGATTCAGATTATGATGGGGTGTATGATGGAATTGATAAATGCCCTTCATCAGATAACCCAACGCCTTCAAATATGGATAAGAGCAGTGACGTTGACTCTACTGGTTGTTTTGTTGAGGCAACCGAGAGTGGAAGCGATTCTGAATTAGCAGTGGGATTCTTGGGTGTGATGTTTATTATTGCCGTAGTTATCTTTGGGGTGCGTAGAGTTCGAAGTCCTAAACAAGAACAAGGGTTCTATGCACAGCCCCAACCTGTGTTTGCTCCTGTTCAGCAACAATTTGTTCCAAAGACACAGGCTTCATCGCGTGAAAGGCAATTAGAACATCAAAGTAGACAAGCGCAAATCGAGGCACAAAGATTGCGCCAACTGTTGGCTAATCAAGCCCAATTAACACAAGTACTCCAAAGTGAAGCTGCTCAAAAACAAATGTCTGAAGCCGCCCTTACTCAAAAGAAAAAGGAGTTGGCTGTCGCTCAGAAAGAAAAAGAAGAGTTGGAAGCCAAACTAGCAGAAGCTGAAAAGAATACTTCTATCGTTCAAAACATCACTTACAATATTCAAGACAGTGCTATTTCTGGAGATATTACAAATAAAATTAATTGAAATCCTTCAATGTTCAATCCCATTTCTGAGTAAAATACGAAGGGGTTATCCGATTACCCTTGGCAATCATATGAGAATGCGATTGGCTTTCAGGGGGTCGCTGCTAAGGCTAGCGTCTGTATCGGCCCACTGGGTTAGTCGAGGCTCGGGGAAAAAAGCGTTGAAAGAGCAATTTGCATCTTTCTGTAAAAGTTTAGGGTAAGCCTTCGACTCAAAACATCCCCGTTCCGGCGTATCGCTTCTTTCAGAATGGCGTTGTAAGCCATGCACATCAAGCGAGGCGATCTGCGAGCGTCCTTGTCCAGCAGAGGCAGAAGCCCCAGAGCATTGTTTCGATTCGCAACGACATGGTCGATGTAGTGGCGCATGAAGTTTTGCCATGCTGGGCGTGTAGCGAGGGTAGGGTCGGTTAGATCATCGTGTGTAAGTCCGAACTTTGCAAGCTCTTCTGTTGGCAAGTATATGCGATTGCGCTCGAGGTCTTCCTGGATATCTCTGAGCACGTTCACGAGTTGCAAAAACAATCCCATTTCGACGGCATGGCGCCGAGCGTTTGGGTCGGTGTAACCATAAATTTCGATTAAGCACAGGCCGACGGTGGATGCCACGCGGTAACAATAACGTCGTAGGTCTTCAAAACGAGCGTAATTTGTTTCAAACAAATCATCTTCCATGCCGTTGATGAGTTCTCGCAGGTGTTCCAAATCAATCGGATAGCGCTGAGCGGTATCTGCGAGTGCGATGAACATCGGTTCGTTCATTGATTCCCCACGTTCGATGCTGTCAAGTCGAGCCCTGAACATCATCAAGCCACGCAATCGCAATCGATGCTGTTCCGTTTCATAAATTGGATTTGCTTCTCGTTGATCAAGCAGCGTTGAGCGGCGTTCTTCTGTCGCCCCGTCAAAGCTGGATAGATCTCCTTCGGGGAGCCAGTCACCGTCGACGATGTCGTCAACCCGCCGGCAGAAGGCATACAACGCATTGACGGCTTTTCTCTTTGGTTCCGGCAAATGCCTGAACGAGCGGAAGAAGGAACTTGAAGCACCACGGGCAATGGATTCACAATCAATGTATGCCTGTTCAAGACGTTCACTGGAAGTTGAACTTCCATCTTCAACCAACAAGAAACTCGATGTCATCTGTTCTTCACCTCCGGTAACAATCAAGATTCAACTATGTTCATATTTGAAGTGTGGTTTTTTTTCCGTCAAAGAAACAGAAAAAAACCTCAAGCGAGTTGAGTCCAGTCAACGTCAGCTTCAGCCATCTCAACTTCCTCAACATCCATTTGAGCCAGTTGCAATTTGCCTGAGAGTTCGTCGTTCACTGCATGCCAGTAAGAGTAGGCTTCAATGACCCAAATCCCAGATTCACGGGTTCCGTTGCCACTGCCTTTTACACCACCAAACGGTAGGTGAGCTTCTGCACCAGTGGTTGAATTGTTGATGCCGGTCATACCAGCCTTAATCCCGGTCTTGTAGCGGTAGGCCTCAAGGCGGTCGTTGGTGTAGATCGCAGACGAGAGACCGTATGGGCTAGCGTTGGCCAAGTGAAGAGCGTGATCGAAATCCCGTGCCTTGCAAATGGTGATTGCAGGTCCAAACACTTCTTCGTGGAAGCATTCCATGTCTTCGGTGACATCGGTGAAAACGTGTGGCCACATGTAGACGCCATCTTCAGCAGTGCTGAGGAAGTTTGTTGGCTTGTTGTCGCTGGAGATGCGGCCTTTGCCGTGAATGAGGTTTGCACCAGATGCCTTGCACATTTCGACAGCGACTAAGAAGTCCTTGGCGTATTTCTCAGAAAGCATTGGACCGTAAAGCACGCCATCATGGACCAACGAATCGCCGATTCTTGTGGCTTCAACTTTCGCCATGAGTTTTGTCATAAACTCGTCGTAAATATCTTCGTGAAGAATGAGGTTTCCAAGGGAAGTGCAGCGTTGTCCAGCCGTTCCAAAGCCGCCCCAATAAGCACCCTCAACAGCGTTGTCAAGGTTCGCCGATGGCATGACGACAAGGGGGTTCTTTCCGCCCAATTCAAGCGAACATGAAACCAAGTTGCGCCCACAGACTTCGCCGATCATCTTGCCGACTTCGGTTGAACCGGTAAAGGAGATTTTGTTGACTCGACCTTCATCGACTGCGTCGACCAAGTGCTGGCCAGCGCCGCTGCCTTTCCCGTGGACGAGGTTAATCACACCGTTGGGCAGGCCTGCCTCGTGCATAATACGGGCAAGGGCAAACGAAAGCAAAGGTGCGTCTTGTGGACTCTTCCAAACGCAAGTGTTTCCGCACATGATGGCTGGAATCATCTTCCAGAAAGGTACGGCTGCAGGGAAGTTGCAGGCGTTGATGATGCCACAAACGCCAAGCGGGCGGCGGTAGGTGAACAGTTCCTTGTCAGGAAGTTCGGAATTGACGGTCTGACCGTACAAACGGCGGCCTTCAGACTGGAAGAACAGGCACGTGTCAATGGCTTCTTGAACTGAACCTGCGGCTTCTTTCAGCGTCTTTCCAATTTCACGGGTTTCCAAAGCGACGATGGCATCTTTGTGATCCATGAGCAATCGACCCATGTTGCCAATGATTTGGCCACGGGTTGGAGCGGGCGTTGCGGCCCATCCGGGGAAGGCTTCGTGTGCTGCATCCAATGCTGCGTTCACATCTGCTTTGGTCGACAATGGGAATTCTCCGAGGTGATCCTTGAGCAGAGCGGGATTCATCGAGGAAAAGGTTGCACCGTCACTGGCCAAGGTGAGTTGACCATTGATGATGTTGTAGCCACGAACAGCCGGTTTTCCATTTGGATTTTCGTTGGCGAGGAACTCAAGACCAGTTTCTAAAACATGAACCATGGTTTGGCCAATAAAACGCCCCTCTTCAAAGTGATGGAGTCAGAGGGTCGAAGTTCGTGGACCTAAAATCATGAAAAATCGACATTAGGTTAAAAGGGGGTCGACTTGAACCGAAGAAGGAGAGGGGTTGCACCGAGGTTTAAATGAACTCGACTACCTAACTCTTGGAAGTGAACAATATGGCTGGCGATGAAAACACAATGTCCCTGCGAGTAGCAAAAGCAATACCATCCGATGTCGGCCATGGCCGTGCACGTATTTCGGGTGAGAACGACCTCGACTTGAAGCCTGGGGACATTGTAGAAATCAAGGGCGATAAGCGCTCCACTGCCGCTATTTACTGGCGAAGCCGTCCCGAAGACACGAAAATGGAAATCATTCGAGTCGACGGCATCATTCGGAAGAACGCGGGTGTCAGCCTTGGCGACCGTGTGACCGTATCCAAAGTTGAAGCCAAAGAATGCACAAAACTTGTGCTCTCGCCGGTCATGGCCAACAAACAGAAGGTCAAGTTCGGCCCGGGCATCGAAGGTTTTGCTCGACGAGGCCTCTCGAAGCGACCTGTTGTTCAAGGCGATCGTATTTTCATACCCGGCATGACCCTCTTTGCTGAGGCGTTGCCCTTCGCAGTTGTCAGCACCGTTCCAAAGGGCATTGTCAAGGTCACCAACGACACGGACATCGTCATCAAAGACGAAACGGTCGATGACGAAGACGCAGGTCAATCTGAAGGCATCACCTACGAAGACGTGGGCGGCATCGGGCAACAGTTGCAGAAGGTCAGAGAAATGATCGAACTGCCCCTGAAGCACCCAGAGTTGTTCCGTCGGCTGGGCATCGACCCGCCAAAGGGCGTTCTCCTCCACGGGCCACCGGGCACAGGGAAAACCATGATTGCCAAGGCTGTAGCCACTGAAGTGCAAGCGCACTTTAAGTCGATTAACGGGCCAGAAATTATTTCTAAATACTACGGAGAATCCGAAAAGCAATTGCGTGAAATTTTCGACGAAGCTGCAGAAAATGCACCGGCGATTATCTTCATTGACGAAATTGATTCAATCTGCCCCAAGCGCGAAGACGTCAGCGGTGAAGTTGAGCGGCGGGTTGTTGCCCAGATGCTCACCCTCATGGATGGTATGCAAGGACGTGACAATGTCGTCGTCATCGGTGCAACCAACCGAAGGGATGCACTCGACCCTGCCTTGAGAAGGCCTGGCCGATTCGACCGAGAAATCGAAATTGGAGTCCCTGACCGCGATGGACGAAACGAAATCATGGACGTTCACACCCGCCAAATGCCAATTTCGGAAGACTTTGACATCAGTTGGGTCCTTGACAACACATATGGTTTCGTCGGCGCAGATCTTGCAGCACTCGTTCGTGAGGCTGCCATGAGGGCCCTCCGACGATACCTGCCTGAGATCGAACTGGAAGAGGAAACCATACCTCCGGAAGTTCTCGAAAAGATGGAAGTTCGCATGGATGACTTCAAGGAAGCAATCAAGGATGTTGAACCGTCTGCATTGCGTGAGATTTATGTTGAAATCCCCGAAGTTACATGGGAAGAAGTCGGTGGCCTAGAAGAAGTCAAAGACCGCTTGAAGGAATCTGTGGAATGGCCTCTTACTCAACCTGAACTGTTCGAACATTTCGGCATTAAGCCACCACGAGGTATCGTGCTATTCGGTGCACCGGGGACAGGGAAAACCCTTCTGGCAAAAGCGATTGCTAACGAAGCCCAAGCCAATTTCATCAGCATCAAAGGACCTGAACTGATTTCAAAATGGGTTGGAGAATCGGAACGTGCAATCCGTGAGATTTTCAAGAAAGCCAAGCAATCCGCGCCCGCCATCATCTTCCTTGATGAGTTTGAATCGATTGCAAGCATGCGGTCATCAAATTCCGACGGATCGGGAAGCGATGTTTCGAACCGTGTGGTCAACCAGTTGCTTGCCAGTATGGACGGTGTCGAATCGCTCGATGGTGTGATCATTGTTGCGGCGACAAATCGACCGGAAATGATTGACCCTGCCCTGTTAAGAAGCGGCCGATTCGAGCGTGTGCTCCACGTCCCACCACCGGACATTGGTGCGCGTGAAACAATCTTTGCAATTCACAGCGAAAGCATGCCGCTCTCCAAATTCTCAATCAAGGACATCATTGGCGGTCTTGACGGATTCACCGGTGCTGACATTGAAGCAGTTTGCCGAGAAGCAGCCCTCATTTGCATGCGTGCAAAGAAAAAGAAGGTCACTAAGACACACTTCGAAGAAGCAATCAAGCGTGTTCGCCCGACGGTTACACCTGAAATGTTGGATTACTATCAGAAGATGGAAACCCGTCTCACGAGTGGCTTATCCAACATTAAGCGCAACCGCGACACCAGCTTCGGCATGGAATCGATGTGAGACCCTCATTGCAAGCGACGCATTGATGTGACGAAACTCGTTCGCTAGGCCATCGAAGGAGGGACTGAACATGGCAATATTTGCGCGGGAAATCATTGGAAGGGACGTTGTCGATTCACACCTCGAGCGGCTGGGTGAACTGAAGGACCTCGTTTTCGACAGCCCAACAGGCACCGTCATCGCCCTAAAAGTGGCCATTGAAGGGGATATTGATCCATCAAAACTTCCTTGGGAATTGTCGGATGGCTTCGTCCAAATCCCGATCGATGAGATTCATCGAGTCGCAGCAAAAATACACCTCAAACGATGATTTTGGGAGCCCTCTGACTGGTTTCCATCCCTCGATTGCAAGTGATTTTGTTGAGCATTTGTTTGACAACCAGTCACAACCTTCTAAACCGATGCGAGAGCGTCCTCATGTCGGAATCTCGCTCCACTTGGTGTTTTTATGTTCGGCGACCGCAACTTCAACTACCGACGAATCGGCCTACAAGCCGCTTTTTGGTTTGTGATGTCGCTTCTCTTGCTCACGGTTTTACTCAATTTTGTCAACCTTTCAAACACCAATCAATTGTCTGCTTATGACGACGATTGGGACGACATGTCAGCGTTTAGAGCGGACTTGAAGGACGCTGGGATCAAGACGAGTTCTCTGGTGAGCAGTCCACTTTTGCTCGCCGATATTGAAGACCCTCGCAACACAACTTACATCGTGGCCGGTGTAGAACGCGACACCCTTTCGCTGCCTCAATTTGACGAAGATGGGTTCATTACCATCGCCGCTGATGACGGCTACTCTCCGTCTGAAATTGACGCTATTGTGGAGTTTGTCGAGGCAGGCGGAACTGCGCTTGTTCTCGATGATTATGGGTTTGCTGGCACCATTGCAGAAGCCTTCGGGATACGATACACAGGATACCAGCTTTACGACACCACCTATGTGGCGGATTTAGATTACAACTTCATTTGGATGTGCGTCCAAGCCACTCCCTGCGGCATGAACGGAACCGAAATCGATGCATCCACGGTATCCGTTCACAACCGCTGGAGCGGAAACTTGGGCGAAGGCGAACACCCTTGCAGCGTCCTTGACGGTCAAACCATGGCGCTTGAAGACGCAGGTTTGTGCGCTCAGCATTGGGCTGCTGGAGAAATTCAATACAACGCGACCTACCAAATGCTCCTCAACGACATCACTGCACTCGAACTCATTCCTGGAGCGATCGGCGCTTTACCCGAGGTTTCTGTACGGGCCGTAACCAGCAATGAAGCCACCGTCGATGTCAACGGTGACGGCGAAATATGGGTTGGCAACGAACAAAACTCAGAAACCCCAGATTTATGGGGGCAATTCAATCTCAGTTTCGAAGCCTGTGCGCGCAGTACATGCGATCCAAATGATGGGGGTCGCATTGTGTTCATGGCTGATGGATCTGCGCTCATCAACGCCATGTATGATTATGAAGCGTTCAACGAAGGAGAATACGGCCCAACCAACAAAACGATTCCAAAGAACGACAATCGCAAATGGGCTATGGATTTCGTCGCCGAGGCGTTGATGTCAACCGACCCCGCTGAGGCAGGGCAACCTTCTGAAACCGCAATGGTGATCTTCGATGAATCACGGCATCCGCAAAATGCACTCCTTGCCGATTCCTACAACACCGTCTATTTCCTTCTGGTTTACTTTACAGGTGAAGGGCTTGCTATGCTCTTGCTGTTCTTGGTCCTCTTCGTGACCTTCGAAGCGGTGCTGCTGAAAAAGCGGGACCCGGAACCATGGCGCCACGTATTCAGCATCATCTACTACGGATTCGGGGACGCCAACAGGTACACTTACTACGCCAAGAGTGAGAAAATCCGACAGGTGTTTTTATCCAAGGTCCGCAATCAAAACGGCCTCACACGAGAGGAATTCCACGCCATGCCGGCCAAGGACCTCGTCGCCCTCATCAATGACCCCGTGCTTGCTAAATTTGCCATTGAACCAAGCAGGTATTCACTGGAACAGACCGTTGCGGTGGTTAAACGAATCAAAGCGTGGGGCAGAACCTGAGGTGAGATCATGTGGACGCGTAAGGCATCATTTACATTCACCGGTGGTATTGCACTGGTTCTCATCGGGATGATGATTTCCAATCTTCAAATGATGATTTTAGGGCTTACTTTTGTTGCCTTCATCGTGGTCAATTCATGGATTTCAGGCCATGGAGAGGTGGAAGTGCAACGAACCCTCTCAGCCGATAACCTGTACAAGGGGGACGACCTCTATGTCGAACTTCTTGTGACCAACCGATCCAACAGAAACACACAGTTGCTTGAAGTCTACGATAACATTCCACACGAAATGAAATTGCGGAGCGGTTTGAATCAAATGCGACTCAACCTAAAGCCGGGTGAAAGCGCCCGAATCCGCTATGTGTTGCGCTGCCCATTGCGCGGGCATTACTCGATTGGCCCAGTTTCCCTGCGTTCTCGCAACACCTTCAACCTCGGTGTCGATGAAATGTACGTCGACCACCACAGTGACATCGTCATCTTCCCACAGATCAAGGAAGTCGAGGAAGCCTTCCTCCGCTCTCGCACACCCAAGATGTACACGGGGGCCACAACCCTGCGCACACCTGGCCAAGGTTCTGAATTCTATTCGCTAAGGGAGTATGTCCCCGGAGACCCGTTCAAAAACATCAACTGGAAAGCGTTTGCACGGACAGGCGAGCTCATGGTCAACGAAAAATGCCGGGACGCTGTTACCGATCTCTACTTGCTGCTCGACAGTCGAGATATTGCCCGAATCGGAACGGTGCTCAAGAACCCGCTCGAGATGGGGACGGTTTCTGCTGCAAGCCTCGCAGCCTTCTTCCTTAAGCGACGTGACTCGGTTGCGCTTGCTATTTTTGATGAAAAATTGTCCTACTTGCCGCCCGATACGGGTGACAAGCAGTACTTCAAAATCCTCAGTGCTCTTGCTGGAGTGTCACCAAAAGGTGCCATGCCTTTGCAAGCGGTCACCAATTCCCTGAGTGGAAGGTTCAGCCGAGGAAGCCCTGTGTTCATCATCTCTTCATGCGAAGGAGACGGAACGGTTCCCGCCGCAGTTCGTGACCTTGTTGGTCGCGGCCACGAGGTGACTGTGTTGTCACCCTCGAGCATCGACTTCGAACGCCTCGTCAGTCGAATTCCACGCATGTCGTATGAGGTGCTCAAGCTCGAGCGTCAAAACCGCCTCACCACGCTTGCTGGCTCTGGGGCACAAGTCATCGATTGGATGCCGGACATGGATTTGTCCCAAGCGTTGATGCAGGTAAGGGGGTACTGAGCATGGCTGAAGATGTTGGACTCCAACGCGACGTCACCGTTGGTGGTGAGTACAGCCCGAGGACGCTTCACCTGAAGTTGCTGAGAAAGCAGTGGCAAATTATTGCCCTCCAGGTGATTGCAACAGTGGCCCTGGTTGGCATGTACCTCGAAGTCGTCTCAACCTATGTTGTCGGCTCCATTGACCACACCATGCTTTTCGATACAATTGAAGTGCTGATTGGCCAACAACTTCCAATTGGTGATTTCCTCACTGGAGAAGGAAACACAGGACTCGGACGCTTTTCTGTGCCGTTGATCCTTGGGATGTCGCTTGGCGGGAGCATGGCGTTCTTGGCCTTCCAAACCCCTAAGACTCAACAGCGAATCAAACTCGGCTTCATCATCACACTCATCGTGGTCCTTGTCGGACGATTGATTGTTTCTTGGGGCTTCGGCATGCTCACATCGTTTGATTTGCGCCTGCCCGATCAAGGGGAATTAGCCACATTAGAATGGCCTCTTTTGATGATCATGTCGCTGATGATTTTGTTCATTTACCTCCTTCCCGTCATTATGGGCACACGTGGAATATGGGGGCTTTCAAGGAGGTCAATCGCATGGTCCATCGGGTTCACATTGTTGTTTTTGGGGATTCACGCAATCCTAGCATTCCCGCTCATCAACGGTCAACTTGGAACCTACGGCGAAGCGTTAGCGACGGTTGAAACCCAATTTACTGAACCAACCATCGGCCTTTTCGGATTAATGTTGGTCACTAAGGAGCAGTTTGCTTTGATCATGATCGCAGTCCTCATCATGGTGTTCCAAGAATCATCTTACGGGGTAATCCGCTACCTTGAGTACGCATACAGACTTCCAGAATCTTGTAAGAGGGACCCTGAGTATGTCCGCCAAATGGACAACGTGCTGAACACTCACCTCAAGCACACCTTCGGGTTCTTGGGATTAACAGGCATTGCTACGATGGTTGCCCTTGGTTTCCACAGCGTGCTGTTGGGCATTGTTGAGGGTTCAACCGGAAGTCAATGGGCTGGGCAAATCTCGGAATCGATTGAACTGTCCTTAACGTATGGATTGGTCATTTCAGCGCTGATGTTTTTGAGCATCATGGCCTTGCTCAGGTTCTTTGTTCCATGGGAGCGGGTTTGGGGACTTGTCAACTCCTTACGGGGTCAAACTCCCATTGCAGCGACCCCGATGACGAAAGACATCGTGGACCTTTGAGATTCAGTTCGAGATCAAACGCTGCATTACACGGCCGATCAATTCGGTCGTGAACATCAGCAAAATCGGTAAGCCACACCAACCTGCCAGAGCGGACAAAACCGTCGATTCAATGGGATCCATCACCATCGGTTGTACAAAGAAGAAGGCCACGATGGCCCCGAGAAACAACAAACGTTCAATGAACAATGGATAGGTACGGCCTTTCGATTCTTCGCGAGCCATCAATGTTGTGGGTTTTTCTTCCATGAAACCACCTCAGAGGTCCAGTCCTGAAAGACGGGCTTCAAGTGCGGCGAGCGCAGGATCAGGTGCTGCTTCTGGAGCTGGCTCCTTGCGATGCTCCCAAGATGCGTCGAGTTGAGCAAGTTCGGCTTCCAGTGCCGCCCGTTCGTCGCTGCCGTCCAAATCCGAGGTTGGTTCGATCGATGGTGATTCGGGGGGGGTTTCATCCACAGAATTTGTGCCTGCATCCACCGGAATGGGCATTTCCTCCCACCCCTGTTCGTCGGCAACAGCAACCTCGACCGCAGCGTCAAGGGACACTGGAACTTCCCCTGCGAGGGTGGATTCCATGGTTGCAATCATGTTCACTTCAACCGGGGTGCGTTGACTGGCAGGCACTGAATCCCTTTCGTATGGCAATAAGCCGTCGCGTTGGAATTCCCAAAGCATGCCGCGGGGCACACCATCGGCAAGACCTGAAGCGTCGAGTTGCGTGATTAATTCCTCAAGCACCCTAGCGGTGTCTTCCAAAGCCACAGCCTCCCCAGCATCCCTTTGATCAGCTTCCAAGTAGATATCATCAAGTGCAACTTGAATCAATTGGCGTGTGGATTTGGCAATGCTTGGGAGCGCTTCTGGCCGAGTGCAATTGTTGAGCAGGGCCTCCACCTCTTCAGGTGGGGCGCCGAGTCGAACAAGTTGCTCGAGTACATTTCTCAATCGACGCAACATGGTGATGGATCGGTCGTAGTCTTCCAGTAAGTGTTCAAGGTCCAAGACCACATGGCCTACTGTCTCACCGAGTTGGTGTTCAAGGCGTTGTTGAACCGACCATCGAGCGAGTCCTCGTACCGCACCTGCTGTCTGAGGCACTTGGCGTTCAAGTAAGGTCATGACTTCGCTTGAAAGTAAATGCCGTGGAGTTGCTGCAACATGATCAACAGTGGATTGAATCACCTGCAAACCGCGTTCCACCGCTCGGTCAAGAAGGGTGACGGAGTACCCAAGCGCACGGGCGTGTTCCAAGCGTTCCAGCACCGGTCCAAGTCCGTCAAAGGTTTGAGCGTCGTCAAGAAGGGCTTGTGCAAGCGGTTCTTCTGCCAAACGTGCACGCAGGCGCTCAGCTTCCTGGATGTCAGCCACTGCAGCTTCGTGGGCTTCGGACAACGCCTCCGCTCGTTCGATGAGCGAAGCAAGTTCTGCTTCTGCGTGGCCTCTTCGAGCACCAAGGTCCCCTAACTCCCGCAAAATATGCCTGCGTTCGTCCATTAGTTCGCGAAGTTCAGCCTGAACTTGGGCTTGGCGTGCCTCATCGGTGGCAAGTCGGTTTCGATCCTCTTCTGAACGACGTCGGCTGGCCTTGGCTTCCGATTCAATGGCGGACAACTCAGAGGTGTTGGTCTTGATTTTCTCATCCAACAGGAGGACTTCTGCTTGGGCCCGAGCGTGGCGTTCTCGTGTTGCTGCCACTTGTTCTTGCAGCACCTGCAGTCGACGTTCGTCGTCCTCGCTTTGTTGACGAATGGAGGAAAGTTGTTGGCTGTGGGTGTTGAGTTCAGCGTTCAAAGCCGCTTCTTTCAGCGACATGTCTTCAATTGCGGTTCGCAATGTTTCACTCGACGAGGCATCGCCGAGTGCTTTCGCTAATTCTGCGGCACGTTGGGAAACTTGGTGTTCAAGTTCATTGACTCGACGCACAAGACGCTCAGCTCGGTTCTCTGCTTGTTCAGAAGAAGCCTTAGATTGGGCCAATTCAACTTGCATTGTGTTGTGCTTTGAATGAGCTTCTTCAAGCGAAGTTGTTGATTCCGCCCGAGTTTCTTTCGCTTCTCTGGCGACAATTTGTGCAGCGGTGGCTGCTGCATTCGCTTCATTCAATCTGTTCTCAACTGTTGCTTTTTCTTTCTCAAGTTCATCAATTCGATGGTCTGCGGCTTCCAGCCGACGGCGCAGGCCAGCGTCAACAGCAAGGGGTTGTGATGCTTCACCGCCCAAACCACCGCTTACCACTGCCACAGTTTCTGTGAACGAGGCTCCAGCGCGTTGGATTCTGAGGTGTTCCATGCCTGTCTCAAAGCCATACAGTTCGTTCAATTTTGAAGTTAAATTCGCCCGACGGCTTTCTGAACGAGTTCGTAAAGTCACAAGGAGATCTTGGAAATGATCAAGCGTGAATCCTTCGATGGTTCCGGAGTCCCTCGAAACAATGCTACCAGATGGCAATCGATGCAATTTCAAGACTCGAGTGGAATCGGTAAAGGTCAGCATGGCTTCCTCCATGGTTCCACTTTGAGGGGCAGAAACACCCACTGGGATACCACGCGCTAAGACCACGGAAACAGCGGTTGAAGATTGGCCAGACTGGAGGTGACCCGTGACTTCCTCATGCATTGCGGCAGAAAGCATGGACAGAATGGCGTCAGGTCCGCCTCGGCCTTCCCTCAAGACGAATCCATCAGGGATGGGGCCCCCGGATGCACCGATTGCACCAAACTCTCCGTCCAAAATGCCAGCAACTGCAGAAATAATCCGAGCATGATCTGCATTTGCCTCTGTCCAAACACCGAGGGATGCATCACCGGATTGGGCGAGTAAAAGAGCACCGTCTTCGTGGTGCATGGTCCAGTGCGATGCCGAGGGGTCAATCCCTTCATCCATCACTGAAATGGCCATGGCGCTCAAAGAGCCATGGATCTCACGGGCGAGTGTCTCTGCATCATTGGGTAAATCACCAACGCTGTCAATTAACAAGCCTTGATCGATGGCAACTGCTCCTCGGACCGTATCACGGCCCACAAGCACTTGCAATACGGAAGATAAATCACGGGACATGAGGCGTTGCAATGCATCCCCGCGCGGCAACAGCCCTTGGCGATCAGCTGGATGTTCAAACGCTTCAGGGAGAACTTCAGCGACGCTACCTAATCCAGCGAGGGAGTAGGATTGAGCAATGAAGCGTGAAGCACCTTCGGCTTCAATTGAAAGCAAACGATCTTTCGCTGCTGTGCCTGCGAGGAGGGTTTTACCCTTTCCAGATTCTGCAAGCCAACCGACAATCCTTCCAGCACGGACCAGTCGATGACCAGCAGGGGTTTTCCTACGTCCAATCCAGGTGCTGATTACGCCGTGGTCAAAAGGCTGAATTATTCCGTCATCAACCGAAATGGCTTCTTCGATTGGGGTTCCTTGTGGTAGGTTAAACATATCATCAACTCACTGGGGGGTGGTGGCCAAAATTTTCCGATCGCGATCAAGAGCGTGACGCCATCGGGCCAGGCGACCTCCATTGCCTGACAGAGCGACGATTCGCGTTGGCGAAGCAACGTCGATCATCATCCGGTTTTCACCTTCACACCATGCTTCGTACACCGCCCCCAATCCGAGGGCATCGGCTGATTCCAAAGCAGCAGAAATCACATCGACTGCGTGTTCAAATGGGGGGATTAGCCCTTCATCGCCTACGCTTGCCAACAAGGTCCCACTGTCGTCGATCAACATAGCGTGTTGAACGCCATCAAGGCGATACAATCCGGCCAGCGTGCGTTGCAACATGGATGCTCAAACCTTTCGTCAGCGTTGTGGGCTTCAAGAAGTTTTGTGCTGCCATCCCCCTAAAGGGGGATTTGAAGACCAAAATCAATTTCCCAACTGGATTTCGATAAAACAAGGTCGCGGAAGCCCTTTCTTTGCCTCTTTTCCGCGCATATATTTGCCCCCTGAAACCTGAATATTTCATGGAATCTGGACCCCAGATTGCACATTTCACTGCTCATTCATCAATTGAAAAATTAAATCTTCAATTGGGAATTTCTACTTACTCAAACCAGCAAAACCAGCCGATGGTTGCATCGCGAAGCGGGGAGTTCAAACCTAAGCCGCACCCCGCAAGGGTATGGCAGAGGAGTCGGAGCAGGGGTTTAGCATCCCTCAATGCGACAGTTGTTCCCGGCCAGCCGTGCTTGAACAGGCGTATTCTGGACGGATTTTGTGCAACGAGCACATGGCCAAATCGGTAAGGAAAAAAATCGCAAAGGAACTTCGCCAACAACTGGTGTTGCCGAAAGACAAAAACACGACAATTTTCGTTGCCATCTCAGGTGGCAAGGATTCTGCAGTTCTGCTTGACAGCCTCGTCGACTTAATCGGAGAACGCCCCGATGTACGAATTGTTGCAGGAACCGTCGACGAGGGCATCGAAGGGTACCGTCCACCATCGCTTGACTGCGCTCAAGAACTCTGCGACCGATTGGGTGTTGAATTCATCACTGTTTCTTACCCTGAACTGAGTTTCAAGGAAATGGACGAAGTGGCTCGGCGGATACCTGGTTTGTTGGAAACTAACCCAAGTGCGCCTCGCCTACCATGCTCGTACTGCGGTGTGTTCAGGCGCCAAGGCATCAACCACTTAGCCGATCGAATTGACGCTGACATCATTGCCCTTGGCCACAACCTCGACGACATGGCTCAAACGGTCTTGATGAACATGACCAACGGCGATCTTGACCGAACCTTGCGCCTCGCCCCTCATACCTCAACCGTTGTTGAAGGGATGGCCCCGCGAATTGTCCCCCTTCGATGGATCCCCGAACAAGAAGTCCACCTTTACGCCCTCCACCGAGAACTACCCCTTCATCACGAGGAGTGCCCTCATGCCGAAGGTGCTCTGCGTTGGCGTCACCGGGAGATGGTGGCTCAAATGGAAGCCGATTCGCCAGGCACGAGGCATGGCTTGCTTCGAATGGCAGACAACATCAAAGCGTTGAGGCATCGATCCCCCGAGGAAGGCTCGAAGATTGCCCCCCCGACCCCATGCCCTGCATGCGGCGCGATGACATCTGGAACACAATGCAAAGCATGTGACTTCAGAGCGCTGTTAAACGACTGATCAAAGTGCATTCTTGACCAATTCGTCAAGATCCTGCGGTCTGCCACAATAATGGCAGCGGAGGTGCAACGGATCTCGGCTGACGACCCGCAACCTGTGAGGTTGAGGTTCTCGGGCGTTGGTGGTGATGCAGTTTGAAAAGGTGCAACGAACGACATTGACAACCTCTTCACCGAGGTTAATGGACAACTTTTCAGCAACCACATAGGCACGAATGATGGCCACGTGAGCATCTGGTGCGACAAGAGCGAGGCGATCTAATTCCCCTTGGGTAAGTTCACGGTCTTCGACCTTGATGATGTCCTTTGATCCGAGTTTCTTGGAAGGGACGTTCATCACGAGGGACACTGGGACCGAAGTCTCGCCTGCAATACCAAGCATTTCGAGGACTCGGAGTGCTTGACCAGATGGTACGTGGTCGATGACGGTCCCGTTGCGGATTGCAGTTACACGGCGCATGCTCTGTTCGTTGGACATTACAACACCCTCCCTGCCGATGCGACGTCTTCAGGAACCGGAACGCCAAGTAATTTGCAAAGCAGCGCCATTCGGGCTACAACGCCATTGAACGCTTGTTCGAAGTACCGTGCATGCCTTGTGACGTCAACCGACGGGTCAATCTCATCGACACGTGGCAGAGGGTGCATGATGATCATGTCCCCTTTCACATCCCCAAGGTGCTTGGCGTGAAGCTTGTAAGCGCCCGCACATCGAGCGTATTCATCTTCATCAGCAAATCGCTCTTTTTGGATTCGCGTCATGTAGATGACATCGGCATCGTTGATGCAGCCGTAAAGGTCCTCTGTTTCGACTACATTGGACCCGTGTTCTCGCAAATCTGAAACGATTTCTGCAGGCATTCGCAAAAGCGATGGGCTTGCAAAAATCAATTCACAGCCAAAACGAGTCAAAGCATGCGAGAGGGAATGGACGGTTCGCCCGTAGCGGAGATCGCCTGCCAGGACCACCTTGAGGCCGTCAAGACGACCGTGTGCTTGTCGGATGGTAAACAGATCAAGCATCGTTTGTGTAGGATGGTTACCAGCGCCGTCTCCGCCGTTGAGAATGGGGACTCTCGCTGCGTCCTGTGCGTATTGAGCCGCTCCCTGGCGTGGATGGCGCATGGCAATAATGTCAGTGTATCCGTCGACCATTTGAATCGTGTCAAACAGGGTCTCGCCCTTGACAACTGATGAAGTCTTGACGTCGCCAAGGTTGACCACACCGCCACCGAGGCGCTTCATTGCGGTCTCGAAGGACATGCGGGTTCGGGTGCTTGGTTCAAAAAACAAGTTCCCCATAATGCGTCCTTGCAACAAAGGGAGGTGCATTTCACCTCGGGCCACTGGCAGGAGGCGTTCTGCATCGTCCAAAATGCTGAGGATTTCCTCATTCGTCAAGTCGTCCATTGTGATGAGACCGGTCATTGATACTCCTCTTCCTTCCAAGCGGGTGAATGACACTCATGAACATTCCCGTCATGCCGGTTGAAGTTTGCATAGGGTTTGGAACCTACTTTCCCCGAAGGAGCACCGACTTTTCAGAATCATAACAGCGGAGTGATTATGACCATTGCGTGGAAGTCGAATGCATGGTGGACGCTTGGGCTGATGTTGAAACGGCTATTGAGTCCGCTATCAAGCAACGTCAACAACGGCTCGAACGATTGACATCCACCTCGGCCCTGCTGCTCCTGAGTGGAGCGCTATGGCTGATGTGGCCAAACCTCAACGCCGCAATACTCGGGGAATCTGGATTGCTCAAGGGCCTTGGTTTCCCACTCCTGATCATTGTATGGGGCCTCATCATCCAAGACTTAGCAGTCGATGATGCCCGGGCAAGAACCCGTGTCGGTTCTGCAGCAAGCGTTCTTTGGCCTGTGCTTCTTATCATTGCGGCCCAAGCCCTCGATGTTTCCAACCTCAGCATGGTTGCAGGGAGCGTTCTGCTCACAGGGGTTGCCTTTTCATGCCTCAGCGCTTCTAAATCAATCCTTCAGGGAGGGTTGGATGTTCTGCGATGGCGGGCCATTATGACTGGGCTCGGCACGGTTATTGCGATCTCGCTCTTCGCTGGCAACACGCCTGAATCGATGACCAATGAATGGCTGGCCTGTATCGTCACTATGGCGTTTGGCGTTGGCTTGACCGGCTATGTTTGGTTCGTCGGTGACGACCAGCGTGCAAATCGAAAGAAATTCAGCCGACGATTGGACTCACTGGAGGTTCAACTTTTGGAACTCAAAGCAAACGGTGCAGCGGTGGACCAAGCTTCCAGTTTGATCATGACGGCCCGCGAAGAAGGCCACGTGGAACCCCTTCACGGCATGGAACTCCTCAATCAAGCAGAAGATGAAATGGAACGTGCGCTCTCCCTTTCTGGTGACGTTGAAGCAATCCGCGATGATGCAAGGGCCAGCATGGAGCAGGCTGAAGCCATCGCTCCAACAGCAAAACGGCCACGGAAATCCTTCGACATGGGTGAAAGGGAAGTCAAACTTGGTTCGTTACGAGAGGGCGAACTCCTCTTCCGACAATCAAAAAAATACGCTCATGAAATCATTGAGTGGTGGGGGGTTGCTGAGAAAGCAATCGCCGAAGCGAGCCGTCAACTTCAACAAAAAGAAGGTGAAGGTGTTGAACATTTGAAGGAAATGCTTGCGGACGCCCGCAAGAAGTTGGCATCAGAAGCACCAAAGAAAGCCTACGAATTTGCTGTTGTGATTCCAGTTCAACTCGCTGCGGATGACGATGCATTAGGCAAAGCAGCCTTGTCGCTCAAAGAAGCAAATAGACAGTTAAAGCAAACTGATGGTTTAGACACCAGTGCAATGACACAACGCCTCGCACAAGCTGAAGAAGCACTCGAAGCCGGCAACGCAGGACAAGCCATCGGGTTGGCCGACGGTGTGGTACGTTCCATCGTTCAAGAACGTGAGGCAATGGACAATGTTCAGCGGGCGCTGCGCCAGCGAAAAAAGCTCATTTCTCAATATCAAGACCGAGACGATGAGACCGATTGGACAGAACGCCTAACGGCGATTGAACAAGCGGCGGATGCACGAAAGTGGAGCGAAGCCTCTGATTTGTTGAGCGCTATGAACCAAGACCTCGACAAAGAAGGCAAGGCGAGCGAAGAAGCGCTCGAACTGTACGACTTTGTTATGGATGAATGGCGGATTCTTCGCAACCAGAGTGAAGCGATTGGAATCAAGGTCGAGGATGACGATCGCAGATTGACCGAGCAAGCCATTGCAGAAGCTGGAGACGCATTGAGCGTTGGTCGCATCGAGGATTGTTTAGAGCACCTCGGTTCTGCAGACGCCTCTATGGAACGGTTGCGCCGGCGTATTTGATGCGTCTTAGAGATCGATGAGCCCTTTGGCCTTGATCGACTGGAAATCCATTCCGCCTGGGAAACCGAGGTCGACAGGCATACCACCAACCGTGACGATGATGCCAGTGAGATGAAGATGAAGACCAACTGGGAAGGTTGAGGGATCGACCTTGGACAACATCTTCCATCCGTTCTGCCCTTTTTTAGAGGCGATGGTAAGTTGATTCGAATCACCATGGAGGAACCAAGCATTCGCCCTCCAAGCATGTTGTTTAAGCCCCTTTTTGTGGAAGGCTGGAGGGGGCGCTACGACGTGGACTTTGCTCCAATACTCATCGATGCTCTGCTCGGATTCTGTAATCCATTCCAATTCGGTTAATTCGCTTGGGCAAACTGGAGTCAAGCCCATTCGGGACAAATGGCCAAACAAAGCCCTCAGGTGCGGATGTCGGCCATGTTCGGCCAGCATGGTTTCCGCTGTTGCCACTGCGGTGTTCACTCGACCTGCATCAAGGTGCAACAAGCATCGAACGACTTCCCCGTGAACCCATAAATCAATTTCGTTCGTTTTAATGAAACGCTCAAGCAAATCAAGAGCATCTTCGCTTTCTCTCGCCAAGCGCATTCGGGCGATATCGCCCAGCAAAAAGAGCCGCCCTGCTGGAGAGTCGACGTACTTCAGATCGCTTCTGCTTGTACCCGTTTGAAACCGCTTGACAAGGTCTATGTTTCGGCGCATGATGCTGTCCATAGACAACTGAGGCTTGAAACGGTCATCGAGTGGTTTTAATTTCGTGCTGAACAACGAAGCAGCCCATTTAATTCGGACGGTCTCGATGTTATCATCAGGCAGCAGTGGCAGTCGAGGCCTCGCTTCTGCAAAATCTCGTTGTGCCAAACTTGCGGCTGCAAGAATCAATCGGGCCAATTCTGCTTGCTTGCCCCCCTGGTATGCAATCAGTGAAATAGCGTTTTCTTCGGCATCGTTCCATCGGCTGAAACCAGCGTACAGCGTCATAACCGCAGCCGTTTTACGACCGAGGCTGACGGCGTCGAGATCCTTACCGTGACCCTGCAGGACTGTATCGAGTTGTTTCAGGGCTTTGACCCATTCATCTTGAGCCACCAAAGTGGTAAGTGGTTGCTGCTTGAGGTAGATGATATCTTCCATTTCGGTGAACTGTTGCCGTTCTTCTCCAACAGCAGCATCAAAGGTAATGTCTTCAATCTTAGAGCCGACTCGAAGCGAACTTACCCAGATGCCTAGGAAGGCAATTTGACCACCCGAAGCCAACATCCACGTTAATTCTTCAAGTCCTTCTTTTGTGAGCACACTGCAAACTGTCGATTCCCATGTGCCGCATTGAGTGGTTTGAGGAAGAAAACTTGAATCCCAAAATGTAATCATGGCAAGCGCCAAGAGAAGCATGGATTGACCGGCGAAGCCAGTGAAGCAAAAATTCAGAACCTTTGCTTGTTGGGAGCGTTCAGCCCTAAGCAAGCGGCTGTCTGCCAATTTAATTCCACCCTTCCCCGATACATCCTGCACGTTCAAGAACAGGATGTGTGCAACTTCGGAGACAAAGAGAAAACCGATGATGGCCACGTTGAGCAAGAGGAACAGAAGCACCATAGAAACAATTGGGACCCGAATGCCATCGATTGGAATGTAAGAAAAGAGCTCGATTAAACCGAAACCAAGCAAACCACCTTCCTCCATGAAGGTTTCTTGAGGCCTATACTCTGGAAGGTTGAGCACGCGGTCTGAGTGAACCAATAAGTTCGAATCCACCAACAACACAAGGAGGGAAAGCAATGTGTTGAGCGCGACAAAGGGCATAATGATAAGGTTGAAATTAACAAATTGTGCTAAGATTTGCTGTCGAGCGTTTGGAGCGTGATTATGGAAAGGTGAAATTTCCCCAATGGCGGTCTTTTTTGATGATTGGCGAAGGGCTTGCCATGATGACCCGAGGATACGTCCGTAGGCGAGCGCCGAAGGGGAAAATAGCGTTAAAGAAGCAATGCTGAACCGTCTAGAATCGGATACGCCGGCATGGCCTAAAGCCATGTAAAGACCACACACAACGGCCAACCAAAACAAAAGCAGGTAGACATAATTGTAAGTGCGCGCCAAACTTGAACTTTGAAGGGTGGCTCGATCTTGTCGAATTGGTTTCAGAACTTGCGTTCCCAAGGAAGATGCACTCGACACAAGGGCGGGCAAAGCGATGAACATCAAGGCAACAGAAAGCGAAGGTGTGTGGTACCCAGAAGAAATATCAAATTGAGTGAGAACGAACTCAAACAAGAGGATCAAAACCCCAACAAGGGCGAAGAGGTATGTTATGACTCCGAACTTCATGCCTGGAGCGCGCAGCAATTCACGAGCATCGGTCACTGTGTGCGTCACCTGATGGACTTCGTAGGATAATTCTCCTGTTTCAAAGGCGACTTGCAATCCACGCAACTGGCGGGGAACAATTTTGGCCCAAAACATCCATGCCGTCAATCCTGCCAGCAAGAGAGGGATGATGGCAACAGAAGGAAATCCGTCGATGATAGGGGGTGCTGCCATGGTGATTCCTCGTTCAATTTTCGGGTTCTACGACAACAAGCGACGGCTGTGCAGCCTTCATCTTAATTTCATCCACCAAGGCGTGAACGAATTCGTCGAGTCCCATGCCACTGATTTGATCGCCATTTCGGGCTCGAAGGCTCACAGTTCGCCCTTCTGCTTCACCGTCACCAACGATCACCATGTAGGCAGGTTGTAATTTCCGATGGTTTCGGATTTTCTTGCCGATGGTATCATCGCCATCATCGACTTCGACCCGAATTTCACGTGATCTGAGGGCTTGTGCCACTTCCTCTGCGTACGCCTTGTGTTTCTCAGAGATGGTAATGATGTGGACCTGAGTTGGCGTCAACCATGTTGGGAATTTACCTGCAAAGTGTTCGATGAGGACACCACAGAACCGTTCCATGGACCCGAACGGGGCGCGGTGGATGACCACCGGACGATGGATTTCCCCATCGTTCCCTTTGTACTCTAAGCCAAACCGTTCAGGGAGGTTGTAATCCACTTGAACCGTACCAAGTTGCCATTCTCGCCCGATAACATCCTTGACCACAAAGTCAATTTTAGGCCCATAAAACGCTGCTTCACCTTCTTCTTCTGACCAATTGACTCCGAGGGATTTTGCGGCTGCTCTGCACGCTTCTTCGGCTTTATCCCAACGCTCTGGTTCACCAACATACTTGTCAGAATCTGAGTCGCGTAACCCGACTCGGACGCGGTAATCGGTCATCCCTAACTTCTCAAAGATGATTTGAACAAGCTCGATGCAACCAAGCACTTCACCAGCAATTTGATCTTCTGTGACAAACAGATGGGCGTCGTCTTGAGTAAAGCCCCGGACGCGAGTTAAACCTGAAATTTCACCCGATTGTTCCCAGCGGTAAACGGTTCCAAATTCAGCAAGCCGAAGGGGAAGGTCTCGATAGGAACGTTGTTGGGAGGCGTAAATTTTGATGTGATGAGGGCAATTCATTGGTTTGAGCATGTACCCGTCGATGTCACCCGATTTCATGAGGTTGGCAAGTTCCCCGCACGTGCATCCTTCATCAGCCAGTTTCTTCATCAAATCCCGTTCCACAAGGGGCGGGTATTGAGAGTCTTGGTAGTATGGGAAGTGGCCAGAGGTGCGGTAAAGATCGAGTTTACCAACGTGGGGCGTGAAGACTTGCGAGTACCCTTGTCGGCGCAGGTGGAAGGAGATGAAATCCTGCAACTCTTGGCGAATAATGGCGCCCCTAGGAGTCCACAAAATCAAGCCTTGGCCAACTTCTTCATCGATATGAAACAACTGCAGGTCCTTGCCAAGTTTCCGGTGATCTCGCTTTTTAGCTTCCTCAAGGCGCGTCAAGGTCGCCCTGAGGGCTTCCTTCGAAGGCTCAACAATGCCGTAAATTCGAACGAGTTGTTCACGGTCTTGATCGCCACGCCAGTAAGCGGAAGAAACACTGGTCAATTTGACATTCATCAACCTCGAAGTGTTGGGAACGTGGGGGCCCAAGCACAAATCGTACCATTCATCTTGTTTGTAAATCGTGGAGCCGCCCCCGTCTTCGATCTTATCGTTGATGATTTCCAACTTGTAGGGGTTGTCTGCGAAGTGGTCTTGCAATTCTGCTTCTGAAAGTTCGACGCGCTCGACTGTGAAGTTTTTGCGAGCCAATTCTTGCATTTTCTTTTGAATTGGCTTGAGGTCCGATTCGGTGATGGCTTCCATTGCAAAGTCGTAGTAGAACCCACGGTCAATCGCTGGGCCAATGGTTGGTTTGGCACCGGGGTAGAGGGCCATCACGGCTTGGGCCAGCAAGTGGGCTGCGCTGTGCCTCAAGATATGGATGCCATCGTTGGAATCTGTGAGGATTCCTTCGACATTACAATCCGAATCGATGAGGGTTGACAAGTCGCAATCAACACCGTCAATTCGTGCAGCAAGGCACCCGTGCTTGCGGCCCAGTGCATCGGTAATGACCTCTGCGCAGGTGATGCCTGCAGCGTACTCGTTAACCGTTCCATCGGGCAGAGTGACGTGAATGAGTGCCATGGTGCTTACTCCTCAACCCCTATGGGGTTGCTTCTCCCTCATCAAACCACCACTCTTTCCATGTCCAAAAAGGGCTTCGTGAGCGTGGAAGGACGCAGCCATCACCAAGGGAATTTGAGGTTCCAATAAATTCCATCGAAAAGAATGCATTGGATGCCGAGTAAAATCGACCCGATGAGCATGGCTCTCCCACCTTGGACGCCGTCTCGGTAGGCGGAATAGGCAAGCAAACCCATCAAAATGTTTCCAATGCAGGCCAGCATTAAGATGCCGATCACCAAAAATGGGGTCCAGCTGTAATCGTGGTCAATGTGGTAAATTGTAGCTTCCAGCCACAGTGCGCTTGGGATGACCAACAGTGCAAACGCCAACAACAACCGCCCCCCACCGTGACCGTTTGATTCGCCCCATGGCCATCGCAAGTCAGCGATGACGCTGGCCTCGTTTTGGTACAAAATAATCCACCAGTACATCAGGAAACCGAACGCTGCAAGGAACATGAAGGGAACGATAAATTGCGCCTGAGACCATGCGATTCCACCCCAGAGTGCAGCTGTATCGGAGGCATGAGAGACGCCGTAACCGTATGAGACAAGCACCATTGTGCCAAAGATGAAAATGAAGAGACGTAAGAAACGACGGGAGACTTCCATACCTTTCGCAGGTGGACTCAATTGATAAGCACCTGTATGGATCTTACCAGTCTACGTCGAAATCATCGCCAATTGAGCTCGATGCTTCATCGACAACCTCAACGCCCGCTGATGATTCCTTGGGGGTTTTGGGGGTGCTTTGGTTCGATTGTACCGGTGTGTTTACGACAAATTCAGCTCGATCTTCGACAGCCTCAAATTTTTGATTGTACAGAATCGGTTGTTGTGCTGGAACTGCTTCTTGTGACGGCAGTGGTGTTTCATTCTCTGGATTTTTTATGTTGGCTTCCCCAACCTTCAGTTCAGAAAACCCTGTTTTCAAAGCGTCTTCAAGGGAAGGAACCTTGCTGTGATGCTTGCTCATATTGCATGGAAAGCAGACCATGCACATCAATGCTCGGGCTAAAAGGGCGGCTTATTCCTCGTTTTCTGGCGGTGGTTCTGGTGTTCCAAACGAAACTTCTGGCAGGAAGGAAAGAATGGTGCCCAATATTCCCGCAACGAGCACATATTCCCATGCCGCACCGGTGTTGATTGCGGGTTCAAGCGCTTCAGTGCAAAAAGCAAGCATATCGGAAGCTGAAGCATTGTACGCGTCCCAATCGAAATCGTCGCCCCAAACTGAAATTTGGGTGGTGATCATTTTGAACAACCCGACTGCTGCGCTCACAGCAGCCCCGAGCCGCATCCAAAGGATCCGCTTAAACGATGGGAAGTTCCACCAAATTCGTGCTGATACCAAGGTGACGAGGAGGCACCAATAGACGCCGTTGTAGAAGATATCCATAGCGTAGTGCCCGTGCATCGGACCGTCAGTGTCCCATGGTACGGTCCCAATTCGAATGCATGAAAAAGCGCCAATTAATCCCGGGAAAACAGCCAGATGGTTCAGCCCATGCCACACGTTTCCATGGTTGCCAGCGCTGATGTGGTTCATGTTCATAACGTGGAGTTCCATGACGATCCAAAACACCAAAAATCCACTCACAAACGTACCCACAGTGAAAATGGTATCTCCTGGTTCGTACAAATCGAAGTCTGAGATGTAAGGGAGCCAAGCCCGGCATCCGTTCATCAACCAAGTGCCGTAACCAAGGCAAAGCCACAAGCTTGTCGCACCAACCATCGAAAGGATAGCCAATCGGCGACGCCCGACATGCTCCATGATTGACGGTCGAGATTCGGCTTTTTGAGGGCATCGATGGACCACAACCCGCACAGGCCTTCTTGAAGGAGAACCTCGTGGTTGCGTCATGCGCATCGGCTTGGTGGTAAATCCCGACGCCGGCCTTGGCGGTCGGCTCGGTTTCAAAGGCAGCGATGGCCGTGCAGCTGAGGCGAGGGCTGCAGGTGCAGAAGACCGAGCAGGCCCCCGAATGGCACAGAGTCTTCAATCACTTTCCACCCTCTTGTCGGGCTCCCTCAACAGGACAGAAACCAAAGTGGTCTTGGTCGGATGGGAAGGAAGAATGGGTGGTTCATGGGCACCTCAATCTTCCGGACGCTTAGAATTCGAGGCGATTGGTACAACTCCAGAAACGACATCTGATGCAGATACACTTGCACTGGTTACCAGTTTGGTCGAAGAAGGAGTCGAAGCGATCGTTTACGCTGGAGGCGACGGAACCACGCGCGACATCGTAAAAGCGCTGGAAACCATGGGTGAGGCCGCTCAAGAGATTCCGCTTGTAGGGGTGCCTGGGGGCGTTAAAATGCATTCTGGCTGCTTTGCAACAACCCCAAAAGCGGCTGCAGAAGTTGTGCTTGCCTTCATCTTAGGCGATCTGCGCTGCGCCATCACGGAAGTTATGGATCTCGACGAAGACGTCTATCAAGAAGGCGTCTGGAAGGTAAGGATGTACGGTGAAGCATGGACACCGTCAAGCCCGAGGTTCATGCAAGGTGCCAAGGAACAAGTCGAACGCTCAAGTGAAGTTGACACCATTGAAGGGTTAGCCCATCACGTCCAAACCCTGCTTGAAGACCAACCGGATTTGATGATCATTTGGGGCAGTGGGGGTACACTGCGACGGATGGGCGAGCATGTGGACCTAGAATTAACGCTTCTTGGAATCGATATTCAAGGACCATCAGAAGATGGAGATCGCCCTTTTTATGCCGATTTAAACGAACAGCAGTTGTTGGAAATTTTGTCAGAGCATGTGGATGAACACGGCAAAGAACGGCCGAGGTTATTGCTGCTTTCACCCATGGGTGGGCAAGGATTTTTGATTGGAAGAGGAAACTTGCAACTCTCCCCAGCCGTGCTGCGAACCATTGGTTTTGACAGCATCTTAGGCGTTGCCACACCTGCCAAACTCATCGGATTAAATGCAGTACGAATCGACACCGGTGAGGGCCTATTGGACGAACTTTTCCACGCCAAGCGGTTCATCAAAATCCTACAAGGTTTCAGAACAACGCGATTGCTGAGAATTGCTGAGGCCTAACACCTTGAAATAGGCTGAAGCCAAGATAGGGCTGTGACCGAAAAACGAATCGTTGTGCTGACGGGAGCGGGCATTTCTGCAGAATCAGGTGTCCGTACATTCCGTGACAATAACGGACTGTGGGAGGAGCACGCCGTTGAGGACGTTGCAACGCCACGGGCATGGCTTAGGGATGCTGGAGTCGTCTGGCGCTTTTACCAAGCCCGCAGACGACAACTGTTGGAAGTTGAGCCAAACGGCGCCCATGTGGCGCTTGCCAACCTCCAATCAAAGTTCGAACACGTAACCCTTGTGACCCAAAACGTCGATGACTTACATGAACGAGGTGGAAGCACCGAAGTGATCCATATGCATGGTGAATTGAGAACCTTACGTTGTGAGGCCAGTGGGCGAAATGAGGTTCGCATGCAAACACAAGATTTGGCAGATGATTTTCTGTTCTGCACCTGCTGTGAACTGCCTTCTCGGCTCCGACCCGACATTGTCTGGTTTGGCGAAGTGCCCATGCAAATGAGCGAGATTTACAACGCTGTGGAATCCTGTGACCTGTTCATCGTTGTTGGCAGTTCAGGCCATGTCTATCCCGCAGCAAACCTCGTTCATGCCGCAAATCAAAACGGCGCCCACACCGTACTCGTCAATCTAGAACATCCAATCAACGCTGATGCGTTCAAAGAAATCCACATTGGCAAAGCAGGTGAATTGTTGCCAAGGTTGGTTGAAGAATGGACTTCCAACCGCAGCTAACCTTGCTCAGGTGTTGAGAACGGACGCCTCGAGCAAACCAAGGAACGGTGGGCTTGGACGCCCTGGCCGACTCTTGAATTCAGGATGATACTGAACGCCGACATAGTACGGGTGGCCTTCCAGTTCAAAGATTTCGCAACGTTGCCCTGTCTCGTCTTTCCCAACATAGATGAGCCCTGCTGCTTCGATGCGTTCGATCAAATCAGGGTTGACCTCGTAGCGGTGACGGTGACGTTCATCGACAGCATCACCTTCACCGTACAACCGCTTGATGGCGCAATCCTCCACTTGCCAAAGGGTGGGCCTCGCGCCAAGGCGCATGGTGCCGCCGAGGTGTGTTTTGGAAATCTCCGGCATAAAAATCACAGCCGCTGTTGGGGCATTCTCGTCGAACTCTGTGGAATTAGCGCCCTCAAGACCGAGCACATTTCGGCAGAACTCGATGGTTGCAACTTGAAGGCCAAGGCAAATCCCGAGGTACGGGGTGTTGCTGGTTCGAGCGTAATGAGCGGCCAGAATTTTTCCTTCGACGCCTCGGTCTCCAAAGCCACCGGGAACGAGAACCCCTTGAGCTTGTTTGAGCAGTTCCCAGGCTGTGGATTTCTCGGCTTCATCAGCCCAATCGGTTTCAAGATGACTCGCTTCAATCCAATCGATGATGAGTTTTCGGTCAACGGCCATAGCAGCGTGTTGAAGACTTTTGATCACCGAAAGGTAAGCGTCGGACAGGTTGGTGTACTTCCCGACCATTGCGATGTGGATTTCTTCAGTGAGCGTGTCAAGGTGGTGGGCCATGACCTTCCAGTCTTTGAGAAGGTTCGTTGAATGGCAGTCGACGCCTAGAATGTCGCACAAGCCTTGTTCTTGCAACATGAGCGGCACGTGGTAGATGTTTGGCACATCGTGTGTCGACATGACGGCCTGAGGTGAGACATGACAGAAAGCTGCCAACTTTTCTCTGGTCTCTTTGGTCAAAGGAGCGGTTGAGCGGCAAACAAGGATATCGGGCGTAATCCCTAGTCCGCGCAACTCTTTCACGGTGTGTTGTGTTGGTTTGGTTTTTTGTTCACCAACCGGTCCCATCACAGGAACAAGAGAGACATGAACAAAAGTTACGTTCTCCCTTCCGACGCGAAACTGGAATTGCCTCAGCGCTTCGATGTAGGGGGACGATTCGATGTCACCAACCGTGCCACCAAGTTCGATGATGCATGCATCTGGGATTTCACCGCTGCCATCTGCTGGTTGGTGGGCGACGTCCTCAATCCACTCTTGGACCGCATCGGTCACATGTGGGATCACTTGGACGGTTTTGCCAAGGTAATCGCCTCGCCGTTCAGCCTCGATCACCTTGGAGTAAATTTTGCCCGTGGTGAGGTTGTTGTCCTTGCCCAAATTGATGTCGAGGAAACGCTCGTAGTTGCCGAGGTCCAAATCCACTTCGCCGCCGTCGTCCAAAACGAAAACTTCGCCGTGTTCAAACGGCGACATGGTTCCAGCATCGCTGTTAAGATACGGGTCGATTTTGATCGAGGTGACTCTCAGTCCAGCGCTTTTCAGCAAAACGCCGATGCTGCTTGCCGTAACTCCTTTGCCCAATCCGGACAGGACGCCCCCGCTAACAACAACGTACTTCATGCACATCAACGGGCTTTTAGGCCGTCGCGCCTCCCATATCAACATACCTCAAGGAACGCGTGTTTGGCATGTTGTCAAGGTGAGCGAAGGATGAAAAGGTGGCTGCGCTGAACTCTGGGGGAGGGAGAGCATGGGCACCATTCCGAACACCATGATGGCTTGGACCAAAACCCTCGACGAGACCGGCGGTTTCACTCAAGAACAGCACCCTGTGCCATCGCCTGCCCAGGGAGAAGTGCTCGTTAAGACGCATTCAACCTCCGTCTGCGGCACAGACATCCACATTTGGAAATGGGACCAATGGAGCAAGGAAAACGTGCCGCTCGGCACCATCACAGGCCACGAAACTTGCGGTGAGGTTGTTGCTGTTGGCGAGGGTGTCAGCGAACCCTCGGTTGGAGATTTTGTCGCCATTGAATGCCATTTCGCATGTTGGAACTGCCCTCGCTGCGATGAAGGCAATGCACACATCTGTGAGAATGGCTCGATCTTTGGCGTTCACATCAATGGGGCATTTGGGCCTTACTTCGTAGCACCCGCCGTTAACGCTCGAAGAATTCCTAAGGGACTCGATCCCGGTCACGCTTCCATCCAAGACCCGCTTGGCAACGCAATCCATACGCTTACTGGTGGGCCTGTTGAGGGGGCAACGGTGGCGATCCACGGCCTTGGGCCAATTGGGTTGTTTGCCGTAAACGCAGCCAAGGCCATGGGGGCACGGATGATCATCGCCATCGATTGGGACAATGAATACAGAATGGAACTGGCGAAGGAACTCGGTGCTGACCTGGTGCTCGGTAAGGACCACGATGTCATCGCTGAGATTCTGAACGCAACGGAGGGCCGTGGCGTGGACAATTCGTGTGAATTTTCAGGATCTGCACAGGCCCTTGCCAACACGATTCACAGCACCCGTATGGGAGGTTATGTCAATGTGCTTTCCGTGTACGGGAACCCAACACCAGAAGTCCCGATGAACGACCTTGTGTTCCGCTACTTGCACCTTAAGGGCATCAACGGCAGGAAGATGTGGTCAACTTGGGACACCATGCATGCGCTGTTGGAACAGGGTGCTATTGACGTTGAACGGGTGCTCACCCATCGGATGAGCATCGATGAGTTCCCCGAAGCGGTCAAATTGGCCATCGGCGGGAAGTGCGGCAAAGTGGTCTTGGACTTTTGAACTCAAGCACTGATCCATCGGTAACGGCGGGCGCCCTCTTGGACACCCTCTTCCCCGATTTCAACCAAGGCGAACTCACCTTGTGGTGTGACGACGCTTTCATCCTGCAATCCCTTGTGCAGGTTTTCATAGGTCACATGGTCAATCGCCATGCGTCCTGCAAGGCGTTCAAAGAGATGCCAGCGAGAAACTACTTCTCGCCATCGAGGACTCACTTTGCCTTCAAACACCTTGGCTTTGGCGCCTGAACCATAGCCACACAGTCCGAACAAGGTGTTGTCAAGGTTGCAATTCTCTTCCAAATCCGACTCAAAAGTCGACATGAGGGCGAGGAAAATAGAGCCCGTGTATTGATTGCCAATCAAGCTGCTCGCCCGCTGGCCCTTTTCAATTCGGCTTTCGTGGAACGCAAGGTATTCTGGAGTTTTGGAGATTGCGCGCCGATAACCGTCCATTGCTTTTTCCCAGATTTCAATGATTTGAGGGTCTTCCGAATTGTGTTCTGCTGGCATTGGTCCAAGTTGTTCTGCCATGTGTTCCCACATCTCGGTTTTTTCTCTGTCGTGACGAAAAATATCAGGGAACATGCGCTTGGCTTGGAAGGCATAGGGGAGGTGCATGATGATCCTCGACCATTGTTCGGTCAGCCTCTCGTCCTCAGCATGCGTGTAACGGCCTTGCCGTTCTGCTTTCTCTGCAAAGTTGTGGAAGGCTTGACGGACTGCAGATTGGTAGCAGCGGTTGGAATACTGCCCATCGAAAATAGGCTCGTCTCGGTGGACGCTAACGCTGGTTTCACCGTGAGAGAAAATACCGAGTTTGCGGACGGTTGATTCCGGCAAATGTCGTATCATGCGTTCAACAAGACCTTTCTTCATCGTTTGACCCGTTTCTTGTGCCAGTTGGAGAACATTTGTGATCACTGAACGAAGGGTCACTTCACGCCGAGGCTTGAAGAAATCGTGGACTGGGGTTGTTGAAACACCAATGCAATCAGGTATTTCCAGCAACCGAGGGTTGCGGCGAATGAGCAACGCTCCGCCACCTGCACCCTGGGTGTATTCTCCGGAAGATTCGAGAGCGTATTTTGCGTTGTCTGAAAAAATGACAATGCCAACTCGCTCGTCGTGTTCGGTCGAACGAGCAACCCAGTCTAAGGTCGTGTGAAGCGCATCGACTGCCCCAATGCAAGCAAACGTCATGTCGACCACGTCGCAGTTCCTGAAGCAGGCCGAGCCATATCGCTCTTCATAGCGCTGTGTGAGCATATCGACGATGTAGGTTGCAGTTGGTTTGGCACCGTCTAAAGCAGACTCGGTTCCGAGGTACATTCGTCCAACGGTGTTTGGGTCCAATCCGTTGCGATCAATGATTTGCATAACCGCCATTGCCCCCATAGTGGCTGTGTCTTCGTGAACATCGGGAATGGCCATGGCTTCAAGACCAAGTCCTTTGTTGAGTTTTCCAAAATCTGCACCCCGCAGTTCAGCGAAATCCCTCATGTCCATGTAGAGACGCGGGAAATGAATTGCAATGTCGTCGATACCAACGCAAATATCCTTGTCGGTTCCCATCAGCAGGAGGTTTCGACCCCCCCTATTTGAACAACCATCCTGTCAAGAGGCGCTTCAATTGGTTTTGAAGGGTCATCCCATATCGGGGACATCGGCCATTACAGGGTCCTGCTTGGCCCAGAGCACATCGTCAATGCGCAGAACTGAAATTGCTGCTTCTGTTGCACCTGCAATGCCTTGATCGAGGATCAGAAGCGGTTCAAGAACCCCCATTTCAATCATGTTGGTCGGTCGACGCCCAAGCACATCAAGGCCAATGCTGTCTGCTGTTTCAGCGCTTGCGTTGGCTTGTGCAGCCACAAGGGTGAGGAGGGTATCAATCGGGTCAAGGCCAGCGTTTTCAGCCAGCACTCGGGGAATCACTTCAAGAGCATCAGCGAAAGCTTCCACGCCCAGTTGTTCTCGACCGGGGATGGATTCAGCGTATCGGCGCAAACGTCGAGCGAGGGCGACTTGTGTAGCACCGCCTCCAGGGATGAGGTGAGCGTCTTCAACAAGTTGGCAAGCAACACCAAGAGCGTCTGCAAAACAACGTTCGACTTCACCCAAGACCGCTTCCGTACTGCCTCGAGCGATGAAAGTGGCGCCACCGGCTTCTGTTTCAACAATCCAGTGGACCGTATTGCCCCAAGTCTCATTTTTGCTGGAAATAAAGGCACCTAAATCGGCAACAGAGGCCCGACTCACATCGTGTACAAGCCTCGCTCCACACCCTCTTGCTAAGAGGTCCAGATCGGAACGAGCGACCCTTCGGAACGCTTTGATGCCCGCTTTGGTTAACATCATTCGAGCATCGTCGTCGATGCCCTCCTTGCAGGCTAAGAGATCAACACCGAGCGCTTTCAGTTGAGCCACCTGCTCCCCGAGCAATGCTGTTTCTTTTTCTCTAAAAGCATCCAAAACGCCGGTCGAGGTGACGTTTAGTTTTACGCTCCCCATCATAGCCCTGCGTTCAATACCGCCATCGATCAACAGAATCTTTCCGCCTTTGATGTGCCGTGGCATGTCGTCGTGAATTCGGTTTTTAGCAAGCACAAGCCCGGTCACAAGTTTACTGTCCCCAATGGTGCCTCCTGATTGAGAGAGTACCTTGACGCGTGTTGGATCGGCTTGGATGCCTTGTTCATCTTCCACAAGAATGGCTTCTGCTGCGTCTAAAGCCAGTTGCGCAAGCAGCGTTTGCATGCTTTCATGCCCCTTACCAGTCAAGCAAGTTTTGGTCGCCAAAATCCGATGGGAGCGTTTGGAAGCAAATGAAAGCGAGCGAAGTTCCGTACGAGCGTGGTCTTCCGCCATTCGAAAACCCCGAGCAATGATGGCTGGATGGACGCCTTGTGTGACAAGGTGCCAAGCATTTTGTAGCATTTCCGCACTCAGTAAAACGGTTGATGTGGTGCCGTCCCTTGCAATTTTATCCTGCACTGAGGAGGCGTTGATGATCATCCGAGCAACAGGGTGTTCAACCTTGGCAGACTCCAAAACGGTCACACCGTCATTGGTCACCATGGTTCGCCCGTCATCATCGATGAGCAACTTGTCGAGGCCTCTTGGACCGAGGGTTGAGCGAACAGCTCCAGCAAGCGCAAGCGCTGCTTGTATGTTCTTCTGGAGCGCACCGCGGCCAGTTGACCGGTCGGTGTCCTTCAGGATTGGAACATCGCTCATGGTCGGCCCACCGGACTTCTCGCCATAAGGTCAACTCTTGTCATAAACCGGTGCGGTTTGACTCAATCTTCGTCTTCGTCAACAACTTCGAAGTCGGCATCGACCACGTCATCGCCGCCTACGTCGATGTCGCCATCTTCTCCAGAGCCGTCTTGCTCAGCCATCTCTGCTGCTGCAGCTTCGTACAATTTTGCAGACACACCGTGCATGGCTTCTTCGACTTCCTTGACCTTGGCCTGAATCGCTGCGTCATCGATGGCATCGATTTCCAACGGCTTACCGTCTTCGTCTTGCACCATCTTTTCGAGTTCATCGAGGTGTGCTTTCACCGGATCGGTTTCAGCATCGTCAAGTTTGTCAGCGGATTCATCAAGGGTACGACGGGTTTGGTAAACAACCTGATCTGCCATGTTTCGAAGTTCGACCTTAGCTTTGCGCATTTGATCTTCTTCGGCGAATTTTTCTGCTTCAGCAATCTTCGATTGAATGTCGTCTTCCGAGAGGGAGGTCTGGGCTTCGATTTTGACCGATTGTTCCTTGCCAGTCCCCATGTCTTTTGCACTGACATCGACAATTCCGTTTGCATCAATGTCGAAGGTGACTTCGATTTGAGGCGTTCCGCGCGGGGCGGCAGGAATCCCCATGAGGGTAAATTCTCCCAAGGTGACGTTGTCTTTGGCAAAGTTCCGCTCGCCTTGAAGCACGTGAATGGTCACAGCTGGCTGGTTGTCGCTCGCTGTCGAGTAGATCTCCGACCGTCGGGCAGGGATGGTTGTGTTGCGTTCAATCATGGTCGTCATGACGCCACCGAGGGTTTCGATGCCGAGGGTGAGTGGTGTTACATCGAGCAAAAGAATGTCAGACACACCTTCGTCACCAGCAATGATTCCTGCTTGAAGTGCGGCGCCCATGGCAACCGCTTCATCAGGGTTGATGCCTTTGTATGGGGCTTTCCCTGCTTCTTTTTCAACGGCTTCTTGAACCGCAGGAACACGGGTAGAACCACCGACAAGAATGACCTTATCGACATCACCCTTCTTGAGGTTGGCATCCTTCATGGCTTGCCGGGTTGGACCCATTGTGGCTTCCACGAGTTTGGAGATGAGGTCTTCGAACTTGGCTCGGCTCAGCGTCATGTCCATGTGTTCAGGTTGACCGTCGCGCATGGTGATGAATGGGAGGTTGATTTGAGTTTGTTGAGTCCCAGAGAGTTCGATTTTGGCCTTCTCTGCTGCTTCCTTGAGCCTGGACATGGCTTGAGCGTCTTTGCTGAGATCGATACCAGTGTCGCGCTTGAATTCAGCAACCATCCAATCAATGACCAAATCGTCGAAATCGTCGCCACCGAGTTTGTTGTTTCCAGCTGTTGCTTTGACTTCAATTTGAGGCTGGCCGTCGACTTGATAGATTTCCAAGACGGATACGTCGAAGGTTCCACCACCGAGATCGTAGACGAGGATGGTTTGGTCTTCGCCTTTGTCCACGCCGTAAGCCAGAGCCGCAGCGGTTGGTTCGTTGATGATTCGCAGCACTTCTAAGCCTGCAATTCGTCCTGCATCCTTGGTTGCGGTTCGTTGAGCGTCGGTGAAGTAAGCAGGACAGGTGATGACCGCTTGCTTGACTTCGTGACCGAGGTATGCCTCTGCATCCGCCTTCAACTTTTGAAGGATGAACGCTGAAATTTCTTGTGGCGTGTAATCGGTTCCGTCAACGTTTGTGTTCCAATCGGTTCCCATGTGACGCTTCACAGAGATCATTGTACGATCGATGTTAGTGACGGCTTGCCGCTTTGCGGTGACGCCAATCATGCGTTCGCTTCCGTCTTTGGCAAAAGCCACGACTGAAGGGGTCGTTCGTGCGCCTTCTGCGTTTGCGATGACAACGGGCTCTCCGTTCTCAATCGTTGCAACACAGCTGTTTGTCGTTCCTAGGTCAATTCCAATCACTTTGCTCATTTATGTTCACTTCCTTTTTCAAAAGATGGGGATACCACCGTCGTCGTCTTCATCGTCGTCGTTATCGTCGTTGTCACCAAGGTCAATGCTGACCTCAGGGGGCGCTGGACTGGCATCGTCCTCAGGGACGGCCGAGCCTTGCGGAGTGAGTTTTAGGGTGATGTCGAGGATGCCGTTGTTCAACGACCAGTCGACCAGTTCCTCGCATTGGTGAGGTAAGTCAATTTGAGCCAGTGGCTCAGGGAGTGTGTCTTTGATGACTTCGATGCGTTGGCCTTGACGGACGAGAGCCAGTTCAAGTTCGCTCTCTTCGACTTCGCCACGAAGGGTAAAATCGACGGTAACAGCCATGTTCCAGCCTTCAAGATAAACATCGTTTGCCGGAATATTGATGATTTCATCGAGCGAAATGTCCACGTCTGGGGCCTTAATTTCTACCGCGTTTGCATCGACTTGGAGATCCATGCCGATGTTGGCCAAGATGTCCTCCATCGATTTACCAGATTGAAACATCTTAGCGAGTTGGGACAAATCAAAGTTGAAGTTGACGTCGCCTTTTGCGAGTTTCTCTGCGTCCAATCCCATGTTTTCGAATTGTGAACGGAACTGTTCCATCATGCCTCGGATTTGCTCCTTATCCATGTTCATGCCCATGTTTCGGAACATTTCCACGAGTTGCTCAACCAGTTTTTCTTCCCAATCGTCTGCTCCAGTCATCATCTCCACCTTCCATTACTGAACCATCGGTTACATAGTGGCGTGGAAGTCACCCTATATCAAGTTCACCAAATGAGCCCACTGCTCTCGAGAAACATGGTATCCCCTGAGAAGCGAACCCATAAGAGGGGGCAACGATGCCAACAGAACAGGGAGCAACATGACTTACTCACTGCGTGCCTTTGGCCTGATTGCTTTGATGCTCATGGCGCCGCTTGCCGGATGCTTTGGTGAAGCGGAAGAAGGAAATGGAGGCGATCAAAACGCCCTCATGATTGATTTTGTACCGGCGCGGGAAGCCTCGCTCAGTGCGGGCGAGTGGCACACCTTCACCCTTGAAGGCGAAGGAACACGGTTGGTGGTCCCAGAAGACGTTCTGCTGTTCGTCAATGACAGCATCGTACCGCTTGGCGTCATTCAAGTTCAAAACAGTGATTTGCTCAATGGGAAGATCCTCACCACCCCATACGTCAGTTCAACCACGCTGACGGTTGTTCACAGCGATGGCACAGCATCAGAGATTGACCTGATGGTTGAAAATGGCACACCAATCGTCAACGGGGAAGAATGGTTGGACAAAATGAAATTCATCCTCAATGTGTGCACCGATTCAACCGAATGCGGTGGCTACATCAACCGATGGATGGGAAGTCCAAACCCTGCATTTGAACGGGCGGCAAGCTTCTTTCACGGGCACTTCGAAGGTTTGGGGTATGAAACTCACATTATGCGCGTAACCGACCACCTCAACCCATCGCAACCTGAATCACTCAACATCATCGCTTGGAAGGACGGTCGTTCAGATGCTTGCGTTCAAGGGATGGGTGCTCACATGGACATTGCACCACCGGCTTCGCCACCTGCGGGAGGCACCTACGAAGGAGCCTACGACAACACAGCAGGGACGGTGGCGATGATGCTCTTCGCCAAGGCGTTCGTGGATGTGGAATTCGAATGTGACACCTTCCTAGCACTCTGGTCTTCTGAAGAAGAAGGGTTGCGCGGCTCCAACGCGTTTGCCAACAATGATTGCGATTATTGCCTTCCCCAGGACAAAGAACTGCGGTTCTACATCAACATGGACATGATGGGCATCTCTTGGCCTGCGTTGAAGGATACCGGCGACCCGTTCCCTTACCACGCCTGGTCAGGGCCGGACAACGACCCCGAAATCGATGAATTAGCAATTACCGGCGTGATGGACCATGTGCATCGAAACATCCTGAAGGCGCCAATGGACCTGCGAATTGAGGGATCCTACGGGGCTGGATGCGACATGCATTGGGATGACCATTACAACCTTGTAATGGATGTTCACGAGGACACCTTCGGGCGTTCTGACCATGTCACGTTCCGCGACAAAGGCGCTCAAACAATCTTCCACCTCGGCGCCTATGACGACGATTACAGCGCTTACCACTCCCCTCAAGACACCCTGGACAACATGATCACCTCAGTGGGCGGTGAAGCCGAACTTCAGAAGTCAATACAATTCGTGATGTGGGCTGCAATGCTCGAATTCTTGATTGCTGACCAGACCCCGGAAGTTCGGAATCTTGAATGATTGTCCAAAACATCACTTCAAAAGCAAGTCTCCTAATCTCCACTCGTGTCAGAGGTCCCATTGGAAGTTGAAACAAACCCCCTCAAATCCCTCTGGAAGGTCATTGCGGGCTC
>TARA_B110001450_G_scaffold257061_1_pt1 | contig 38755 bp, 49 predicted proteins | sample TARA_B110001450 | Tara Oceans TARA_B110001450 (sample SAMEA4396538) | marine metagenome | biome: Polar Biome; feature: [SRF] surface water layer (ENVO:00010504); material: water (ENVO:00002006), including particulate matter (ENVO:01000060) such as... | depth 5 m | reverse complement strand
TTGCAATGACTAATGTATGACCGAGGCATGTTTTGTTTGTGATTGATAACCTATATGGAAAAAAATTGCGGTCAATCAAATGAGTACAAAATGAGTAGGAAAAAAACATGATTATTTATCATAAATACACAATGACCGATACACCACAGAGGCCATCTCCCCTCCTCGTCAATGAGGAACGCGAGAGTCAAATGATGTTTGACGGTGACGGTCCACCGGGGAACCTTGAAGCGATCCGCGAAGAGGTCAATAAACTTGCGGCATCGGACAAATTGGACAAGGACTCTGCGCTCACAATGACTCGTCTTTTTCACGCCATCGAAACCCTAATGCGTCAGGAGTGCACACGTCGCGATGCCGAAATATCACGAATGGAGTATGAAATAGAACGCACACGCATTCAAAGTGAATTAGACCGTATTACCAACGTCCAGATCCATCAACAACAGCAACAAGTGGAGTCGACGCCAATGCGCCGTGTCAGATCAAAGTGGTGACAAAAATTTAGGACAATGAATGGGAAATGCAGAGCCGTGTTATTTCTCTTGTCGGCACAATTGCATTGATCGTTTCGTTTTTGCGCACTCGTCCTCCGGGTGCACCATTTCCACCCCGCGATGCCATCGGTCGAACGCAATTCCTCCACACAGCGCGTTCTATTACTGCAACGTCGTGGCCACTTGTTCTGTCGTCCTTTGCACCGAATAACGGCGGTGCGTGTGTGTGGCCGTCGGTGGTATGGATGTTTCTCGTGTGGTGGTTGGACGTACGCCATCTAACGGCGAAAAATGAAAACAATGAGAATAATAAGAGTGGTACCACAACGGGGTTGGAATTCTTACAGAGAGCCGTTCGCATTGAACCCTCGGTGATCACCGCACTAACATTCGGTCTATGTGGCCTTGCGGGTGCACGCTCGGACACACAGTACACACGTTACATTTTGTACGCATTCGTCGCATGCATTCTAATTGTTCTTCCCCGCGTGGAACTTTCCGTGGAGGATCACATGTCTCCTATCATATCAGAGGTGCAGCGCATGGTACTTATTCATGGCATCGCTACGATGGTCACGTGCGTGTGCCTCACTCGCACATCCACCAGACAAGTGCAGTCTTAAATGTAGGTGCCACCACCTGCGCACGCTCACCCAGAATGTGGTCGGGGTTGTTCTCCATGTAAGATACCACGGAGGTCTCCCTAAATAGCAAAGCATGTACCGCCGGATCAAAGGCCTCCATGTGGATGTCACCGTCGCATGTGTAACGGTCGATCGACCCACCCTGCTCCAGGAGATCGCGCAACCGACTCACATCACCACGGGGTACGACCACGACGCCCTGGGAAAGTTGATAGATCAACAACGCGTGGTCCGTGGGTTGGACAATCTCCGCATCACAGACGATCCGATGATACGCCTTGAGGACGTCACTGGTGTCGGACCTCTTAAACCGCCTCAGGGCACCGTCGATGGTACGAACGGATGCACCGATGGTTACCATGCGTTGTACTGTGGCGTTCTCCATTGTCTTTTCGTTTGGTACGGTGACGTTGGTACGAGTTCGTTTTATTTCACGAAACCTCCTGTATTACGTCTGTAACAACCACTGTGAGGGAGGGGGGGTGAGAGTTGACATGAAGTGGTTGGAGATAAAGTACGGAGTCAAATCCGATTGATGGTGCTGCGCCGTGACGGCATCGATCTTGAGTATTGCACCTGTGGTACGCGTCCACGAGATGGAGGAGGACGCGGTTGTGTCACCTCGATCTCGTGGATCGATGGAGGCGACTGCCGCGTTCGACCTATGCACCGATTGCGTACGAAGACGACCAATAATGAAAACATGAAGGAATACAATAGCGCCGTAGACACACGCGTGTATCCCGCGGTAGATGGACTTTCGTAACACCATATGGGATCGTCGCACACGCCACCATAAATACTTCGTACCGCATCTACATCATCTCGTGCCAAACACAGAGTATTTCTGCGTTGTGCAACGCTGTGCATCACGGATTGTGTATCCCCCCCTTGCGTCACGCATGATTTCGCCTCTCCTCCACACCCACACGTTTGTGAGTTGTTGTCGGAATGACCAAAGCCGAGAATGTGTCCAACCTCGTGAATGACGACGGCCGTAAAGTCATGACAGGTGAGACACGGCACAATAGATCCAAATGTCAGCATCGGGATTGCCACTACTACCACCCATGTGACGATTCGTGAAACGGAGTAAAATGGGACAGGGTTTCGCAACAAAAGACGGAATGCAATTCCGACAAATACCACCCATGTGATGCCCAATCCCACGTAAAGTGCTATGGAGTCTCTATTCACGGCGTGACAAAAGTGACGGTCGGTGTACCAGCATGTGTCAAGGTCTATGCGAATTTCGTTCTCGTTTGCACTCGACGCGTAGCGTCGAGCAAACGCGATCCATTCGTGTCCCTGCATGGTCGCTGTGCCTATGACGACATCCGCGCCGGACGTGTTGTGTGTTTCGTAAATCACTGTATCCGAGTTGTACTGCCATGCGTCAAACGCATGTCGTATCATGGTGTCTATATCCCTGCATCCAAAGCTGCGCCATGTGAGTAACCAATCCTCGTAAAAATGTCCACGCACTGTATCACAAAGCTCGGGAGAAATGCGATAGTGACGCACTGGTCGTACGTAACCATCATACAGGTTCCATGCGAGAATTGTTGGAAGAATTGTTGCGAGCATCTGACAAATTTATGTATACTTAATAATGAAACGGTGTACAAAAAAATGTGAGCGTTTTGTCAACATATCATGCTGAGTGATCAGTCAAAGGAAAAGAAGTGGAAAATCTTTAAAGATGCGTTGCAGTTCCAGGAATCTGCAGCGGGTGTAGCGATTCAAAAGGTACCCTCCTCGTATCTCCTTCGCATTCTCAAACCTCTTCTGGACGCACGCGATGCAGCTCCAAATGAAGATGCGGCAAATAGAATTAACGCCATGGATCATTGTCCCGACAGACGCGATCCACTCATTCACGCCATTTATTCAATGGACGCGACATTCCGTAGTGCCGTGACAAAGGGTGTAGACCCCCTGTCGAGCGCAGAGGGAATTGCGTCAGAGCACAAGGTGGATGGAACAAAGGGGAACGGGTGCCTCTTTCTTGCATGGAAAACGACGTACAACACCAATACACGAACACTCGACACCCCAATGTTGGTGGGTGCGATGACGGTGTACAAGTTCAAGAGAACTACAAACTTTTCGACAAATGCGGCATCGACGGGGATGGACGACGCCACATTGAACCCCTTTTACCGATCCAACTTCATATACATAGACACACTGGTTTCGTCCAGCGCCGGAGTTGGAAAAATCCTCGCACTGCATGCATACAGGTATGCCATTATGAAGAAGGCAAAGGGTGTCATTGCCCTGAGTTACTCGAGGAAGCGTCTCACGGGAACGGCCAAACCGGAGAGCTATAGGATTTTTCATGATCTGGGATTCACGCATCTCATTGAACGTGCCAACTACACTATACAAATGTACGGAACGTGGTTCGCTACATTACTTGACGACGTCGCGCCCCTGTCGGGGGTGCTCGATTCTGGGATACGTCTCTGCACGCGCAGTGGATTTACTAAGAAGACAGAGGACCAACTAGTGTGGCGGTGTCCACGCTAGACACATTCATGGGAGAGTGCACACAACAGGTCACTCCGTCGATGCGCGCCATATTTCCACTGGACACGACGATCGCGTAGATTTGCGGACAAAAATGTATCGACGATGTACCGACATCTCCGGCCATCACCCATCCATCGCCAGGAATGTGCACGTATTGCTCCAGATCCGCCGTGAGACCCATGTATTGTACAAGGGGGCACAACCCTCCCGTTTTTTTCATGAGGGTTGTGATGACAGTCACGGAGTTACCGTTCATTGGATCTCGTAGCGTGTCTCCAGGTCGAATCGTCTCAACCTCCTGCATCCACACTCTGCCATCCAGGTCCACCATCTCGACGAGACTCCCCATCCGTACACACGCCATTTCCGTGATGAATGTTTTTTTTTCATTGGTACGGTGACGACGTGTGTGTAACGCTTTTGGTACCAAACCAAAAGACGACAGTGCAACAATGGAGTGTCTTCTGTGCAACGTGTCCGACACGACTGTCGCGTTCGTTGCGACATGCTCAAATCGCTGCATGGTGATGGCGCACCCCAAATGCTGGGCCATGCGCAAGGTGACCCCCGTATGGCGCAAAAAGCACCACGATCGCAATAACTATGAGAGCGAGGTCTGTGTGGTCGTGGGATGCCAGGGAAAATCTAGGGTGAAGCTCCTCACGCAGGCGTCAGAGTGTGACAACGATGTGCACACGGCAGCGTCCGTGCCATCGGTACTTGGTGCCGTAACGCCACTTGACGACCCATCGCACCCGTGCTGCTTCATCGGTCGCGATGGTCTCCCATGCCGCCGTCCCGCGGTGTCCCAAAATGCCTGCACACGACACGCGTACAACGCCAACTATTTGTGCAGCATGATCAAACGCCAGAATCTTGTGGAGAAGAGTACGCCTACATCCGAGACGGTGCCACAGCAGGAGTTTGTTGTGGAAAAGACGCTCCTCAAAAACGCGGTGGTGCAGACGACCGAGTGTATTATGCAGACGAAGGATGACCTCCGCATGGAAATCGACCAAATGAATTACGCCGCTCACAGAGAGGCGCTGCGGATTACGCGTCTGGAGATACAGCTCGAGAAGGAGAGGGAGGAACTAGACATGGAGTGGGATCGTCTCCGTTCCACATCGGAAAAGGAGGCGCATACCATTACCACCCTGAAGGAGGAGATGGAGCGTCTCCGTCTGGAGAATGTCACTCTGAAGCGCCGCGAGGAGTCGATCAAGGCCAAGTTCATGGCATCGCGCGTCGCCCATAAGAAGGAGCTGGCGTTGCACTAAACTGTAGTATCCACTCATCCATGCCACGCGCACGTGGCATATGAATCCACCACAACAGCGGCACCGACAATATGAATGTGTTACAACATGACGACCAGTATGGGTGCGGGGGGAACACTGACATTGAAACACTAGGCAGGAGTGTCGGAATGGGAAGTGGTCCACATACCGTTTCGTTACTCGTGTTGTGGTCCCTAGAGAGAAAACTCCCTAAAAAAGGCGAAAAAGAAATAGAAGATAAACCAACCGATTGGGGTGATGACGATTGGTTGTCTGATGACGAGGCTTTACCCGACTCCTGAGCGTGCGCCAGTGGATGTCCCGTGTGTTTCCAATGGCAGTGTCGTAGCAATGTGACAGGATACCCTTACATGTGTATTTTGAGGGAGAATTTGTGTCCTACACCAACGGTGCCACTATCGCGACAATCCATGGATCTGACGTGTGAAAAATGGAGAGTGACATTGGAATATAACAAAACCCAGGTGCGTGTGGGTCACCGACCCAATACTCCCAATCCACTTGACAACGATTACCGTCCTCGTCCACGCACATGACGTCGTCGGGGATCGTTTTTGGTACGCGGTGTTGCCCCCATGAGTTTCTCACCACCCAACACGGCCCAGCGCGCGCCGTTTGTTTCCATCCCACAACGGAGACGGCGTGATTCGGAACGTTGGGAGAACGGTCGGTGACAATGCCCTCTCTGTCCACCGATTTGATTGTTTGAGCATTAATTTCCAACACCACCGGACCTCGTCGATAAATTTCATCCATGACGTCGCGCGTGGATATGCGATGCACCTCCGTCACTCGAAAGGGTGTGTTGCTCAATGGTGTTTTTTTTGTCCATGAGGGATGCCCTCTCCAATGTTTATATTTCGTGATGACAAGTGGACACACACCACTTACAAGACACTCGATGACGTGCATGGGGTACCCTCCATGACAGGCATTCCACGCCGTGTACTCTGACGCGTTCGAAGTGTTGAAATGATCGACTACCATCTGCAGGTTTATGCGATGACGCACACCACGTGGTAAAGCAATGTGTCCTCGATCCTCTATCATTTGCACTACCGCTACTATATAGCAACACCCACACCACCCAACGCTGTGTTGATCGAATATGGAATCAACATAGGAACCATTCGGAACATCTGGATGTCCGTGTACGGCGAGCCATGAAAAGTCATCCATGTTACACTAGAAGAAACGAAAAAAAAGAAACGAAATTAGAAAATCATGATACGGGGGTGTTATTGATTGCACGCTTGATGAGAGCATGCACTGGATCCTCCGGGTTCCACGCGTCCCAGTGTTGGACTATGGTGTCTACGTTGCGCGCGAGTTGTAGATCCGATGAATCGGGAACGCCTGTATATTTTTCATCCTCCTCGCAATCCTCCTCCTCGCAATCCTCCTCCTCGCCATTCTCGTCACTCTCCTCCTCCTCATCCGTTGTCTCCTCATTCATCATTTCCTCTTGTTCTCGCCCTACAATATTTGCGAGATCAGTGTCATCGCGCTCAAAAAAGGTACGTGCACAATATTTCAATGCGCGTTGCATATCCAAACCACTCACACTCGTCCGACCGTGAGCACATGTGTATCGACCCGCGACGGTAATGGCATCCTTCATGAAAACTCTCATGAGTGCGATTACCGTTTCTGTATCTGCGGTATTTCCCACAACGTCTCCCACGACTCCCGTTCGCATAATGGATGGTATCATATAAATACAAATTCCGTGTGTGTATGTTTCTACGCCAACTATTTTGGACACTCATTTTCAACGCACATATGCCGTTATCCCCTAAGGAATCGCGGTGGAGTCGTTTGGAACGGTACTGTAGGTGGAGACAACGGCGTCTTCGAATCGATCGAATGCCGAATGATGCCGTTTTGAACGTTATTAGTTTTCTCAGTCACGAGGACGTTTGTGCTCTCCTCAACGCTCTGTATTCCGTTCCGCGAATGAACATCCAGAGCCGTCGCGAAGCACTCCTTGTACCGTGTGAATTGCGCGCAGAATGGTTGCATGGTGCTGCATGGGATAACATTGTACGCATTGTATACTCCATTGGAGAGACTGCATTCTTCCACGCGCGGGATTGCACTCGCGTGTGTGCTCATGTCGATTGGTCTGTCTTCACAGGCCATCGCATGCCCGTGCCCCTTTGTGTTTACGAGTGGGCACCGATGTGCAGTGCACGGGTGGAAATGAACGAACACGAGGCGTGGCGTGTCATACGCGACGCGAGTGCGACTGGGCGGACCGCAGTCACCATTGCCCTTTACCGTTACAGATTATGGGGTAACCAACTCGTGCTACAACCCGATCCTTGTCATCGAATGACGTACCATGTGTTTCCGTACTTTCTCGCGTCAGAATTTCATCACCTTGGTTTTTCTTGGAAGGAGCGCTGCGATGCTCGCTTCCGAGATACCCATCCCCCGTGCGTCGTCACGACTTCGATTTGACCATGAGGGAGTACAGGACGAATGTGCCCTAATGCGCGAACGTCTATCACTCGTAAAGGCTCGCGTTCCGGAGGTACAAGCGCGAATTGGAATGCAACGTTGGAACTCTCTCATTCATACCGTGAGTGGTATCGAACGGCGCAACCACAATCGCATAGTGATCAATCGTGCCTATCACAAGATGCATGAAATTGCCATGTCCTGTGTTCTACCTTTCGTAACAACGTCGATCCACCTCTGTGAGGCTCCCGGTGGATTCGTACAATGTGTCGCGGATCACATGCGATCTCCGTCTGGTAATTGGTCGTGGCGTGCGGTGACACTTGAGAATGGTATTCCAGTGGACGGTACTCATCTTCCAAACGACTGTGGATGTTTCCTGTTCGCCAATGTCTTAACCGAGGAGGAACACGTGGTCGCGGAATTGCGTTCCATTTTCATTGTTTTTGAGAAGGGAGGTGTGGATCTAGTGACTGCCGACGGCGCGGTTGCAATGAACCATTCCTGTTTAGAAGAGGAGCACCTACCACTTGCACGGTCGCAGACGCGCATTGCGTTTCGATGTCTCAAACCGGGTGGAAATTTTGTTCTCAAGATATTCGAATGTTTGCATCCGGCCACCCGTGACCTTATTTCGCAGTTGACGCGTCGCTTTCAGTCGGTGTCAATGATCAAACCAGTTTCCAGTCGCCGCACAAACTCTGAACGGTATCTAGTTTGTCGCGTCTTCGATGGTAAATCACAGTCCCTTGATGACGACGAGTACGTACATGCCACGGCATGGAATGGCGAGTACAACAAAATTGTGTGTGACATGGCAGAGGATCAGCTAAAAACACTGTCACGTATCATTGAATCAGTTTCGTAAACGCTGCCATACGAACAGAAGCGAAATCAGAGCGGCGTCATGTTTTCGATTCTTTACAGATTTTTACAATACATTTCATACTCGGTTCGCCACATCATTTTGAACATTGCGCATCCTCTGCCTCGATCTATTCGCATCTATCCAGGCGAACAAGGTTCTCTCTACAGATCAGTCGTTATTGGTGTGATTGCATCGTGTGATTTTCCACAATTGGAGCTTGTGGAAACTCCAGAGCGCAGCCGTCCGACGTTGTGGATTGACAACGAACCATCGGTTGTGGGATGTATTACTGTTTGTCGATATTTGGGACGACATTGGCGCCTCCTTCCTGTAAATCCGACCACATGCTCGATTGTCGACTCCTCTCTCGAGTTGCTTCAATCGTTCATGTATCCGTTTATTGCGGATACCTTCACGGACGACACGGTTCAAATGTGCGACCACATTGCCATATTTGCCACAATGCTCGAGGACACATTTGTTTTTGGAGAAACGAATCATCTCAACGGATTTGATTCGGATACCATTGCCGATGTGTGTTGGGCGTCTGCATGGAAACACGTGATGGATGCAGAAGGATTCACGCTCACAATGTCAGATTTTCCTAATCTTTGCGAATGGATGCATTTTCAGGGAATCATTGAAATTGAAAACGAGAGAAATGAAGAGGATGATGTAGAGGACGAGGAAGAAGAGGAGGACGAGATATTCGATGACGTTGACTGTGACTGGAAAAAGGACGAGTGAGTGTGTGTTGGTGATCCGCCTCGCGTGCGTGGCGAGTGCAGGCGTTGTTGGCGACCACGGCACGTGAGACCGTCGCGACCGGTGAAGCAGCACGGGCGCGTCGGGTCGTCGACGCGTCCTTGAACCTGCGCGCCTCACGCACACGCTCGTTGCGCACAGCGGCCTATGTTCAAGAGGCACATAAAATTCAGTCGGAGACCATCGACGAGTACGATGCAGTGTACATTGCCACCACCGGTCTCATCGCACGCGTGGCGGATGTTCTGGGCATTCCGTATTAAAAGCTAGACATAGTAATTGGACCAGTATTCTTTGAAATGAATCCAAGGCTCTTGCGTACGCGTGTAACTTCGCCGTTATCCCCGAGATTGCCGAGTGCGTATATTGTTGTTTTCGGTATTCCTCCCTGTCGCACGGACATGTCCTCATGCCGTGTAAAGGGGTCTCAACGCCAAACCGTGTATTGTGTAACATGGACTCAGTGTCAGATTCAACAACTGAATGTTGCGAAATTTACCACCTTTCTCATTCTCTCATGAACACACTGCTCACAGTTGCACTCATCACATATGCTTCTATTCTGCGTCCCATTCTAGACGAGGGTAAGGTGGATACACATCACATGTGGGTGTGGCAACTTTTCACGACCTTGATGATCATTGTCCCATCGTGGGTTCCATTTTGGAGCGAGTTATCCCTTTTATTGTGTTTTGTAATAGGTTGCATCGATGCTCATGTGTTGAGTGTAAACGTCCGATCCGTGGTGTTTCCCGAAGTGCGACGCCGTCTTTCGTTTCTCAGGGAAGTGGATGACTGCCGTAGTGATACAGAGCCGTCGGAAATTCCTGTTGTACCTAACAATTGAGTGCCGTACCAGTCGGGTGCGAATGTAATAAAAGTAGAAACAAAATGTACCAACGAAATACGGGTGAGAGAGGGAGGGAAATGTGCGACTGTCCCTTTTGCACACACATTCCACGGGAGGGTGTGCTCCCATTCCCTGTGTGCATCCCCATACATCCACACGAGCATTTTGCAGCGTGGGGTTGGTTGACGTCCAACAACGGATCGGGTCGCATGGTAATCGAAATTATGGATAAATCCAAGAGGTACCGCTTCGTGAATACCTCGAACATGATTCAATTTTTACGAACATTGTTCCCCAACCAACCGGAGCATGGAATGCAGGCGGTGGATATTCAGAAATCAATCAATGGAATTAGTATCCGTGTCTCGGAGAACGCCTACACTCCTATGACGGTCAAAGTGTCATCGGCACTTCCAATCGGTGAGACTAGGGACCTACCAACCTCGATTATGTCCGTGGAATGTCAGTCACGTGCTCCACGTTCCATTGACGCAGAATATACCACCTCCGGAAGGAGTGCAACTAAGAATGCTCCCAAGAATGCTCCCAAACGTCAACGAACGGTGGCGGCGAGTTCATCTGTAGCGTCACCCCCTCGATCGCCAATGAGGATCGAATGTACAGACTCATACGACATTTCCATTATAGGTGGTGACAGGTACGAAATGCAACGCATAGCAGTCGATTTTCCAATGTGGAACGAAGAGGTTGTGCAATTTGTCCTCAACAATGGAGGTCGCCCACCACTCGTTAACATTTCCGGTGGCACTCCCTTGGAACACTTTTGCGCGTTTCGTGCTCCGAATGGTATGATCGTACACAATGTTCGTGTTCCACGAAGCATCATCACAGTCCTCTACGATCGTGAGTAGGAAACCGCCCCTCACATGCGTTTGGGCATGCGGTACAAAAATCACGTCGGCTGCATCAATACGATTGGATGTTTACAGGCTGCATGCCGTCACGTTTACCTCCGCGAAACACGTTTCAGATGCACGTTGTCGTTACGCAACCAATGACACGGGGAGGCATGGGTCGCATATCCTGTCGACCACTCGGAATGGAACCGATTAAATTCCATTGGAGTCCATCGGTGGAGACTGATGAAACCGGTAGTGAGGCATGTGCGGTACCGGTAGGGAGATACAGAATACGCGCCGTGGATGCCAATGGAGAGGCTGCGGACGTGGTCACAGACGTGAATGCGCGATACGACACAGTGGCGGTCGTGCAGGAGTATAGAGTGCAGAACGCAACTACAGGGACGTCGCGCGACGGGCGTGTTGAGGCAGTAGGCATGGGTCTCGATGGACCCGGGTTGCGGTTTCACTGGAGCAACGGCGTGGAGACAGAACAACCCATCCTCTCGGACGTGCCGTGTGGAAGATACGTTGTCACCTGTACGTCCGAAGATGAAACGTTTTCATTCATACACGAAACTCCGTTTGCCGTTGTGGGTGTGCGCGCGTAGTTTTGTGTACCAACGAAAAAGAAAATGGAGACGGTGTTAGATCTTCGTGCGTCGGCGACGTTGCTGTCGTCGGTGGCATGCTACGAACGGTATGCCGACATGATCGGGCGTGACATAACATCGAGTGACGTTGCCGAAGTCATCATGACATCGGTTCGATGCAAAGTTTACCCACGGGACTTTCTAATCCACGTGCGTAAGTGTATTGAATTTGACAACGTCTTGCCCTCATACGACCTGGAGGTGAACGCAGGGGGATTCAATCCAGAGCTGCACATTATCGTCACATGTGCAACGAGTCATGTCAACCACAGTCTGGGACATGATTTGACCCTGTGTGGCGCGTCTGTGCGTGGTCGGACCCATGGGAAATGTGTTGTTTGGTGGTAGTATTTTTTGCTTATGCGTTGGGTGTGCGGAGAAAAAAATAAGACGTTGTGAGGAAAACACCTCACATACAAATGTCTCAGATCTGTTTTTCACGCCTATCAAATGACGGTGGGTGTAGTGACTCAAGTAGCGTCTCACACCCTAGTCAGTTTCAGGGATACGGACGGCCATGGCGTACTAACCAAACACCCGTGCACGGGTTCACGTCCGAACGTATGTCGACGAATGCGGAACCGGGTCGCATGCTAATCGAGCAATCCCTCACCACTCGATCGGGAACCGTTCCGACCGCGGTGCGTCAGGTCAATTCTCGTCAACCTCCAACTCCTCAATCGGATCGCATGCTTTTGGACGATCCGGAGGAGTAGTGAGATGACCGATTCCCAATGGCGGCTCCTCGATGCGAAATGCGTTTCCAATTCCGAATGGTGTGTAAACTAGAGATTCTGTAAGCGACGTGTGACCCAATATGCACATGGCAACGTAGGCATCTGTGTGCAACCCCCAGTCGAATAGTACGTGCGACATGCAGGTGTAAATTCCCCGTAGAGAGTGAACATGTGTTCTCGTGTCGCACCAGGGAGCTACCGAGTGCATGTGACGTGAAAGATAGCTTTGGTAGCGCCGTGACGCGACATCGTTGCTCAAAATGACATATCCCTGACGTATTCGCAATTGTGCCAGGCATTCTATGATTTCATTGGATGGCGACAAACATGGTATAATGCGTTCATCGCGTTGTGCCGCTCCCTCGTCACGTTTTTTTGCCTGCCCTCGGAATACGAGCGAGTACGTAGTGTGAGGTGTGAGAATACTCTGTCCGTTTAGAAGTTCACACTCGCGACGTCCTGTCACCAACATTAACGACAATGTTAGTTCAGGAATACCACCCTTGCACTTCTCTGGGTTACGCACTACCGACCGGGCGTGTGTGAGAAGAATTCGACCCTCAACGAGGGTCCGTATTTTATTCTTTTCTATCATGTGGGATACTTGAGAACGTTTGCACTCACGCATCTCGCGTCTAGATAGTCTGAGCGCGCGCGCGTTCTCTGACAACCGGTGAGGAAGTGAGCGTACAATGAGTCGCACACTCTCAGAATCAGTTGCGTGGAAACGGCCTCCGTTTGTGGCAATCGATTCTACGCGGCGACGCACATCTTCGTCGAAATTTTTTGCAAGAGCTGTGTTCACCGCATTCGTGTACGCATCCGTAGGGCGACACATGCTTCGCACAAGACTCAGCTTACTATTCAAACACATGAGCGTTGTGAACCGCTTTCTCATGGCACACATGACCTCGTCCGCGGAAATACCGGCATCAACGTCAGCAGCGCACTGAGCAAGGAATTTCATTTACGGTGAGCCTCACAAAAAAAACCAGAATGCTCATCTGCCTCCCGATCGATATCTGGTCCATTCTCATAAAATTCCTATCGTTTGAAGAGTTGTGCATCTGTCGTACCACATGTGCATGCGTTTGGAACCATCTCTGTCACATAGAATGGGAAATTGCTGTCCTAATATCGGTGTCGATATTTGATGACGCTATGTTTTGGCATCGCGCATACCAACGACCACGAACAACATCTGCACCGTTGAATACATGGCACGCGGAGACGGTTCGCCTTTGTTCTTTTCTGAAACGTTTTCCTACCACGACTGTTGGAGAACTATATCGATACTGGATGATCATCGACGGCACCGACGTGGTGGAGTGGGTGTCTCCTCCTCCTCCTCCTCCTCCTCTCCGTCCTCCTCCTCTCCGTCCTCTTGATCCTCGTCCTCGTAGTTCCCATCAGAGGAATTCGTGTCCGAGTCCGAATAATCCGATGGACTCGACGACCCAGTGTCAGTACCCTCGGCTATTTGCATTTTGTCACGCGTATGACGTAGGGATGACGCGACGGACTCCAAAAGAGCATTCTGTGTATCACTGAACGGGTCAGATCCCCCAAGACGTTTCCTCCACGTAGAATTCAATGCATTCACGAGTTCACCACTCTTACACGCGCCGTGTTTGGTAGCCACCTCTTCGATCAAGGAGACAAGAAGACCAAGATGTGACGATTGTGGGAGGATTGAATCTCGAAGAGAAATGTCGGAGATGAGCGTATCCTCACGTCGCATAATATGTGCAATGTTTTCGAATGAGGCGGTGTTGATGGCCACCAACACCGAAAGTTGTGACAGAGCGCAAACTATTTCATGAATTTCATTGCGTCGAGTTTGATACCGATGTTCCATGTTTTGTGATTGTGTGCTCATTTATTTGTTTCTGTTTCAGACGCACATCAGTTTTTTTCACAGTAATGGAAAATACACAAACACTCTCTCGACCTATCCACACTCCCGACCTCTCTCCCACACCCCACACATAGTGTATATTAGAATACACCAACAACATGTCAGACACCTCCGAGAATGCGTCCGTCACCATGGAGGGTCTAGTCGAAACCAAATATGTATTTGGTCACCTGTACAACCTGTCATCCACATTTCCGACTCTTGTTGTCGCCGTTCCGACCTCTGATGGTTGGCTGGTGCGATCGACCGAACGGTCGTACAACCACGACTACGTTTGCTACGAAACATTCGAAGAGGTCATGGAATGGCTCGACATCGACCTCAGACGTCCCTATCTTTGCAGGGATCGGGACGAAGTCATCAACGTTCTAACGAACGCAGACTCACCCACTGGGTTTCTTCTTCCAGGCGGGTGCTCCTCGGTAACCGAGGAGGCGGATAGAGTCCTCCGACATCTCGAGACCGCGTGGGGAGTTGCGTAGGTATCGCCGCTGCCTGAATGAGATGCGTTATAGGGAGATGTGCATCCAACAGTTCAAATCGAGTCGGAAACATAGTATCACACAAAGAAAATGTATCCAAACACATAGATAGTTCATCGCATGTTTCCGCTGTTGCAATGGGAATCGTGTGGTACTGTAGAAGAGTCGTGTCGCGTGGTTCGGTGAATGTAGCCCACTGCCCGGGGGTCATGTGTCCACGCAGGAGTAGACGTGATGCGTCAAACGAATTCTGCACGTGACAATCATGATGGAGTGATAAATTGGAACCCAAACGATTCCGCGTTTCTAATGCTGTCACGATGCGACGAATGTCTCCCTGTTGGAGGAGTGTATCGCAGTGGGCTTTCATTACCGCCTCCGAAATCCCCATGCGTGTGATATTGTCGTGATAAGAAGTCCACCGATAGCACGACGCAAACCATCGAATGAGTGTGTTTCTATTAGGAGCAAAGAGACGTACATCGGCGATGTACGATGGAAACTGCTTCCACATGGGGTCACGTCGGGCATTGCAAATCATGATCATGGGGTTCAATCCAGTCCGTTTGTCGGACGCGAGTTTAACGATTTCCGTTCGTGCATTTTGGGTAAACCCCTCCATATCGTCCAGTACGATGACACTCTGTCGCTTTATCGTGTGTGCCTCTCGAGTGCGTAAAATCCAGGTGACCAGTTGTTTTGTATCGTCTGCCTCCACAGCGTCCAGGTAAACGGGACGCATTCCCATATGTATGATTAGTTGTTGAACGCCACGAGTTTTGCCACATCCCGTGGGTCCATGAACAAAAATCGGTAAATGTGGAACGGTATTGATGTGGGACCACAATGCGATCCATGCCTTTGAATTGATAATCTTTAGTGAATCCGGAAAGGTGACGGGAGTGACCGCACGGCGTGTTCCAAACAGTATAGGTTTAGGAATGGGTGGAGGCAATGGAATTGAGGAGGAGGACTGATATTGCCCATACGTCGGAGGCGTGGAGTCGTCCATCGAAACGGGAACCTGAATGATGGGTCCAGTCGGGGCTTGCGCGACAATTGAAAACTGCGGAGGTGCATGTGATGATTCTGTAGGGGTTGACGTTCGGGCGCGAACGATTTTGGTGGGGCGCGCGGGAACAAGGCGTTTCGTAGACGGCATTGTCTCTATTTCGTTGGTACACACCCTCCCACTTGGTACCAGGCAGTACGTGTCAGAGTGCGGCGTAAGGTATGTGCTTTCAATGTACCAAACAGTTTGGAACGACAAAGACAAAGGATACGTATAAAAATAAATGCAGGCATACATGATCAAGACTGACCGAGTGCGGAAGGGTGCACGTGTGGGTGCCACATACTCGATCCCCATCGCCCGTCTGTCGGAGGAGGCACTACTGGAGGATAAGAAAAATCTAACGCTTCAACCTCGAACGTCGTTTGGGAAACCACCTCCTCCGTTTGAGGCCTACTTCGTGGACGATGGCCGTTTCCATATGCCTCGCTACTACGGACTGCAACGTTACGGAACACCCGAATTTGATGACCGCACCATGGGAGATCCGGCGTCTGATCTACTCACATTCCACGGTACTCTCAACGAAACACAGGTGCGCGCGCACGACGTGGTGTGCCAGCGACACTATCACGAGGGGGGGCTCAACGGGACTCTCGTATCACTCCCATGCGGTGGGGGAAAGACGGTATTTGCCGTTTACGAGGCCTGTGAGTTCAAACGACGCACCTTCGTCCTTGTGCATAAGGCAGTGATTCGTGATCAATGGAAGGATAGCTTCGAACGATTTTGCCCCGGTGTGCGCGTTGGAATCGTTCAAGGCACCAAGTGTGACATCGGTCCCGAGTACGATGTGGTCATAGGTATGGTGATGACCATCGCAAAGCGTAATTTGACGCCAGAGATATTCAATTCGTTTGGAATGGTCGTGTGCGACGAAGCGCACCACATGGCGGCACCCGTAATGTCCCTTGCGCTTCTCAAGTTCAATGCCATGCGTCGTCTTGCCCTTACGGCGACCAAGGACCGTCCAGATGGCTTGACGCCTATGATTCATTGGTCACTCGGCGAGGAGGGATTTCGAGCGGAGAGAACGTCCGAATCAGTTCGCGTCAGCATCGCTCTCTTCACGGGAGCGACACGCGAGATTGCGACGCGCGATGGATCTCGTCCTCTGATTGCGACAATGCTCTCCAACATTGCGACTCACTTTGGTCGCAACACCTTTATTGTGGAACGCATTATTCAGTACCGCGCCGTTGGGCGAGTGATCATGGTCCTTTCTGATCGCATCGTGCAACTAGACCTTCTCAGAGAAATGGTCGTCGCGCGCGGTATTCCAGAAGATGACGTAGGAGTTTTCAAGGGAGGTTTACGCGACAATGAACGCATGCGGCAACTCGCGCGCCCAATCGTCATGTGCAGTTACGGAATGGCGAACGAGGGAGTCGATAAGCGCGAGGCAGATACATGCATTCTTGCAACTCCAAAGGGACGCGTCATCCAGGCAGTGGGGCGCATCCAGCGTCCATGTGAAGAAAAGAAGACCCCCCTCGTACTCGACGTCGTCGACGATGTTTCCATATTTCCTTCAATGCGGTGGACGCGTCAGCGCATGTATACCAAGGAGGGCTACAACGTGCAGGTTCTTTCCGCAAGGGCGGAGGCCTCTCGGTGGTCGACGTAAAAAAAAAGTACACTGAAAGGGAGAAGTATATGACGCACGACGATTGGAAGCACGTACCACACGAACGTCAGGAGTGCGTGTGTATATCATCCATTATCGTTACTACGACGATCGGGGCGGCGCTGTCGATTTGGTTTGTTCTTGCGCAACAAGTGTTTTGAGAGCGAGGAGGGATTCCTTGCTGTACCGAACGCCGTAAACGCATGACTGTTGCTCTGTATTACAAAATGCGGGAAAATAGTCCACCTCTGAACATATGCTGGCATTCTCATTTTCGGCCTTGTCGCATTCAATGAATCCCTGGAGACCCACTGGATGTTGGCGACAAACGTCTTTTTGTTTCTTCGAGGCGGAGTCGCCGTCCACTACAAGCACCCAACCCTCCATTGATTTACGAAACTACGTGTAGTTTTTTTTTCGTCGATCAGTACGAGTCGTAGGCATCAATATCTCTTTGTAGGAGAACGTCCGGTACACAGAACCAGGTTGAATTGTCTTCCGTTGACATATGACACGAATACATTGGATCTGATACGGGTTCTAACACTCGCACCCATGGAGTTGTTGGGAATGGATATATGACAAGTGTAAAAAGGCAGGGTGTCAGGAATGCACAGGTCATATGTAAATTCTGTGTGTGTGTGTGTATTCACTAATGGTGTGCACCAAAATAATCGATGCATGAACCACTGAAGAATCGACGGTGATGCGAAAAGAGACGAGTCATGTGACAAAACATCATTTGACACATTCAGAGCATTATTACATCCTGATGGAGTGGACATTTGCGAAACGTGTGACTTTCCGAATTGCATCCAATGCACACCAACTGACCACCCTGCTTGATGACACGCACACACCGCGCCTTCCAGGGGGTACGGATCTGTGTTGAACCATGAGCGTACGTACAGTTACGTTCGTTGCATTTATCTGTTTCGTGACGCAGACAAAGACGCACTCGAAATGTGAGACACTGCGACCGAACATGTCCTGTTTCGCCACATCGGAAGCACATCAGGTTGCCTCGATCCACGTCGATGAATGTCGAAATTTCGTGCGACGCTATACTCACATGAGAATCATCCCCTAAAACGGGAAACAAACGATCCATATATACAATTAACTTATGTAGCGATACTTTTTTTTGGTGTATACATCAACACACGATGTCGAACTGCACAGGTCTCGGAGAACTTCACAATATCGTACCGACCAATGAGGACGCGATCGTTTCCATCGACTCTGCTCCGCAGGTAGCCATTCAATCCCTTCCCATTCTCTTTGGACTGGTGATGTGGACCATTCTTGAGTGTGCACACCGAAAACGTGCCGCATCCGACCGCGTGCGGCATGTAGTGCGCATGTTCACGTTTTTCTGCACCATCACAATATCACTTGTCCTGTGGCGCTTCACGTCCGTTGTTACATGCGAGTTGAACCAAAGTTCAACCGTGTGGAACATTCTCACATGCTCTATCCTTTTGGGTGTGAGTCTTCTAATCCTCTTTGGCCTCGCACGACGAGTTCCCCGTCTTGCCATTGTTTCAAGTCTTCTCATTGGGTCAGGAATCGTTGTCGCGGACATTGGACTTCGTGGTTGGTGGGGTATTAACGGTGGTCGTTCCGCACAACACCTCATGCCTCTGCAACTTTTATGGATACTTCACGCGATTGCCGTTCTCTTCCATCTCGAACGAACATCTCCGACAATTGCGGTGACGTCACATCGCTCTGCCGACAGCAAACGGACGCCGACTATATCAAAGCAACGACCGGTTGTGGAGTTGATCGACTCCCTTGCGCGTCGTGAGGGTATTCAATCACCGCCTCGGAGTGGAACTCAATCCGACCGAGGGCGCGAACGGTCACATATGCGCTTCTGAATAGGGGAGGGTTGAATCGGAGAGAAATACGTCCGTTTGTGACGTTAAATCTGTGGGAGAATAGAAAATGTGCATGCAAGGTCCTCTGGCGTATCGACTGTGAAACCACGGTCTTTTACGTTGAGGGCGGCCACCTTTCGAAGATCCTCATACACTTGTGGTGTCGCATCGGCGGAAATGTCGCACGCGGACAGGTTTGAAAGAATTGGCATGTTGGTGTTGATCACACGATTCCCATTGATATCAGTCATCTCTCTCTGATTAAAGCAACGTGCTTCTGCCCGATGAGTGGCATTGTTGGGGTCGTTACCCTCGCGATAACAGTTAGAAACCATACCCAAATCACGCAATTTTTCGGCACTATACTCTACATGCTGTGATCCTACAAGATTTGTCGAAAAGTTGAGTTTCATTTTCGATACATCGCACAATTTTTCAGTCAATTGTTTCGAGGCATCCTCGCGCATCATCTCACGTGTCTCGTTGTCTGGTGCCTCAAATTGTTTCGTTTGACACGAGAAGACTGGTTTCATGTCTATGGTGCACGAATGATTTCCTGGCACAAATGCCCTTCCCGTCACAAATACCGACAGAGTATCGGTGTATGCTGAACAATTACTGGAGCGCTGCATGGTCGTTTGTTTGTTGTCCCATAGTTGCGTCAAAAAAAACCAGGCCGTATGAGTAAAGCACAAAATTTCATACAACCGTGTCAAAAACGTAGTAGGAAATCAGCGTCAGACATCTCGTCAGATATCCTTCTCGCCTCTGCGGTACTACAACTGAACATTGCGGCCATGGTCTTTTGTTCGAGTTCCTCCATGGGTGTCATGTTGTGGTTTGCAAATAGGACATGCATATCGGGTGTATCGATGCCCTTCTTATTCCGATTGCCCATGTCACAGCAATTGAGTCCAGATTCGCGTGCTGTTTTGCATGGGCAATAACATTTCATAAACGAGTCCGCGTTACCCCCCCTGCGAACGATATCCATGTACACATTGTTGCTGCGATGATGACCCTCCTTGTTGATGCAAAACTTTGAATTGTCTCCAGCCAATTTGACTCGAATCGTGTTTCCATTACGGAAGAGTTTTAACGTGCACGTCGCGTACATAGTAGAATAACGCAGAAGATATTTGCGAACAATTTCGATTGCCTTTGCATTGGTAATCTCATCTGTAAATCGTCGATCAATTGGGCGTTTTCCTGCGCCAGTGAGTGAGGATAATGGTGTTTTGCGTTTCCGTCCATTTGTCGCAGCAGACAACTGCGACACAGTTAGTTGAGGACAACCTGGATAAATTGCGTATCCTTGCGTCGGAAGTGTTCCGTTGCGTGTACGAACTGTGCAGCTCGTAAAGAGACGTGCCCAATTCCTCAAAAGTTTCTCCTGTTCAGCATTGCGTTTTCCGTCGGCATCCAACGACATGCATATCTTGTAGTAGCGATCATCGATTACGTATCGATTGTTCTGTCTATGACAGGAGCTGCATGATGTCACTTGAGAGGGTTTGCATTCCCTACACTTGGTCGCCTTTGGTGCACCTACCATGCGTAGACCAGTATTGTACACTGAATCGTCTACAATATCGTTCCAGTCGTCACCGGGATCCACGCCGAGTATTTCCGTCCAGGAAATCAGGGAGTAGGCAAGACCATTCAAAACCCCCATTCGAATTTGCCGAGCACTGTCGACATCCACAATAATACGGGGAAAGTGGACGTGCACACCATGCTTGTACAATCCCGTCTCTGCATCAGCTATTGCAGACCCACTCTTGTTCGTCACGATGCAACGGCCGAGAGTTTCATGCATTTCCACGGGGTAAAACCGCAGCGTTTGTTGAATGATGATGCGCACGATACTCTGTATGGCATCGTCATTCAGTATTTGCATGGGAAGTTTCATGTCCAGATCATAGTACATTGGGAATGTGAGCGTTCGGCACTCAGATACGGAAACCATTTCAACAACCTGTCCTGCCGACCAATAATTACCGAGTCCGGCGTACAGATACTCCATATTGTCATCGGAGATTTGAAATGTTCCAGATGTAAGCACGCAGTGGGTGGGTGGGTTGTTGGGTGACCGTAGGCCACTCAAACTCACGAAAGTATTCACTGTAGCGTTGGAGACGGCGTTGTAGTTCGGGGGCATGATGGTGATGGGCAACTAGATCGTAAATGTTCTTTTCGTTGGTACACCTACAATATTTTTGGGGTGGTACGCCTATTCTGAGAGACCTGGTGCATAGTGCCATTAACGGCGAAGGTTGCTACGGCGCTGCTCTGCCTGTCGCACATTTTGAAGATTTACGCTGCTACTACTGTGGCTACCACTACCACTACTACTCGCCACCGTCGGACGCGAACGACGCGACACCATTGCAACGGCGCTTCTGGAGTCAACAGGAGACGGGGTATTTACAGGGTTAGGTTGCTGTTGAGGTATCACCTCGTCAGATGATGTGGTCTTCACGTTGATAACCGATTTAGAATGAATGGCAAGTTGTATGGGATGGCGTATGTGTGCCATGTTTCCTACGATGTCGTGCAGCTCAAACGGGTCTGTTGAAAGATCGAACACATTTTGAATCACTCCAGCGCATTCGACGACTGCGTACATGTGATCGTTCCAACGGACGAGTGTTCGTGTGAGACCGAGTGACGGAACGCACGTGACTGGTTGTCCAAGTTCCATGGGATGAGACAATTGAAACGAGTCGAGAATAAAGTTGGGGAGCATGGCGTCGAGATTTTGACATTTCGAGGTCGCAGGGCGCGAGGCTACAAACGTCGTACACGTTGTCGACATGGGTGTTCGGCCTCCACGCATACCATGCTCACCCAACGCCAACGAGTGCGACGCAGTGTGGAAAACATTGGCGTCTGGGTACCTTTCTAATACAAATAGGATGAAACGTTGCACGCGTTGCATGTGCCGCTCCATGGAGGTCATTGAATATTCCAAAAGTTCTGAAAAATCATTTTCTGCGTGATGTGGAATGGATCGTGCAGCACCCTCGTTATTAAACTCTCGTGCGACAACGTCGGTCACACGCGACACGATGCCGTGCAACGATTCAGGATGACTGCGGCGATCCAGCCATCGCGGGTTAGGCGGCGCCGACGTTGATGTACGAATGTGGTCTACGTCTCGAAGTGCCAGAAGATTCACCCACAAAAGAAGGTGCTTGTCCGTTTCATGATGGCGCACAGCCTCGGTGGCGTACAATAGAGTGTCATTGTCGTACACGTCACTCCGTCCGAGGAGACATGCGTCGTCGAATGGTGAGCAACGTTCCACACCCATGTGGGTGAGTGTTAATTCTGGATCAAAAGGGGAGTTTGAGCCACCGGGTGGTATTCGGCGCGACTCACACGAGGGTCCTGCAAGTACCGTTGCGATGCCTCGTGAGGCCGCCACAGAAAATATACTCTCATTGGAGGTGCCACGCGTAATGCGCCTGAACCCCGCGGTGCGATCTGTGCTCGGAAGTGGAATTCCAATGTGGGAGGACTCCGACCACGACGTGTGGTCGGATAAAACGTTTTCATGAAGTGTGTGTGGTAGTCCTCCCACGTCGTTTATGATAACACAAACACGAGTCATTCTGTTATTGACGCATCGGTTCCTAAAAAGGTGCGGTCTCCGTAGACGCGTTCCATGAAGGAAATTTGGGATCGAAGTATGAAAAAAACCATCACAGTACAGAGAACAGGTACCAATGGCGAGTCACAGGATGATGACATATTGACTGTACCAGAGCAAAGAAAATCGTACCAACCAAAAGAGTAAACGCATGAACTCCTCCTCCCCTGCCTCTGGACATCAGAATACCTGACCACCATTCTATTCCAACCGCAGATCGCATTCAATACACCTTTAGCAGTCGTAATCATGCCGGGCAAGCAATACACTCACATCTCGGAGTATGACATCAAGGCCATCACGTTTGGCCCTGTTGAGTATGCGGGGAAAAACAAGGACAAGGTCAAGGTCGACATGTTCCGCGACGGCAGCAGCAGCGCTAAAACGAACCGCTTCAACCGCTTCAACCTTTGTCGCGACGCGAACGAACCCATGATCACAAAGTACTCTCTCGACGTGGTTCGCGAGGACAGCGTCAATCCTGATCGCCGTGGACTCATGATCCACGTGTCTGACCCAATCACGCGTGCGGCCCTTGAGGCCATCGATGAAATGGTGATCAAGAAGGCGGTTGAGTGCTCAAAGGATTGGTTCGGAAAGGCAGGCAAACCACTTGCACAGCCCATCTCAGAGGCGGTTGTTCGCGATCGCTACCAGCCTCTGATTTTCCTAAAGGACGAGGGAGATGCAGACAAGGTGTGCAAGATCAAGGTCAAGACGGGAGGTGATTATCCCACTACCATGCACCTCAATGAGGATGGTCGGTTTCGCAAGTATGGGGCCAAGGCGGAGCACCTCACTCGGGGCGCGGGTGTTGTTCCCGTCGTCAGCATGTCATACGGCGTCTGGATCATCCCCGGTGGTAAGTTCGGTCTCTCTATGCAGGCAGAGGAGATGATGGTCACTCCAGGTGAGGGAGACGCCGATGACCTGTCGCATTTCGCGAGCTCGAAACCGATTGAGGTACACTCGACATCACCCTTGGTGGACGGTGCATCAATTCATCCACAGGCATCGGGGGTAGAGGACCTTCCCGTGGAGGCAGCCGATGACGAGGAGTACGGACCCATGTAATAGTCAGAAGGTCAGACCATTTGGTAGTAGGTACTACTGGAGTGTGATTTTTTTTATCCATCACCTACGTAACAACGACACCCTCAAACAATGAGTAATGTTGTACTCGGATTTGGGCTATCCGCAGTCGCAGCCGTTATGTTCATGCCAAAAAAAAATAGAGATATCACACTCAATTCCACATGTGCGAGTGCGATGGTGTCTGAAACAGTTTCCGCACGCGCGGCTGTCAACGACGCGGATGACAAGACGGACGCCGATGGTAGCGAGATTGATGATAGTCATCTATGGGGACTCAGTAAGGAAGCTGATGAACAGATGTCTAAACACAAAATTATTCATACACACCCTGAAAAGAGTGAAATCCTTCGTAAGGCCAGGATGGATGTGAAACCGGCATTCGTCGAGTCGTTGGGTAGGAAATCCATTGGTCAGTTTCGACCAGTCATTGGACGTGCCATCGACGAGTTTGAATCCAAACAACCAAGTGTGTCTGGAGCGTGCATGTTTTACATGTCAGACCTTTATGCAGATAAGATAATGGCGTCAAAGGAATGAACAGTGTTCTCGATGATATGCGACAAAACGGATACATACTGGTGTATGAAGGAATTAATAGTACATTTTTTTGTTCAATCTGTTGGAAACATGGTAAGAAGAAGTAGAAAACGTCGTAGACGAGTACCTCTTATTCAATTTCCATCATAACAGCGCCGTTGTCACCATTGGGAGGAGACGAAGAGTCACCGTCCTCTCCATTTTCGACTTGTTTTTTGTCACCCTTTTCCATGGCTAGACGATCCTGTTGCGCCTTCCACGTCTTGTAATCCTGCACTGCCCTCGGATTGCGGTCTGCCGCGTCCATGATGCGTTGTAGTTCGTCTATGCGGTACTTTGGACCGGAGACACTGTTGGCGTCTCCATTGGGAAACACCCATTCGCACGTCCGTCCAATATGAATGTCGTCGTCTGTGACGTGTCGACTCGCAACGTTTTGTACCCATGCGTCGGCGTCTTGATTCGCGTCGAAGCATGCGAGAATCTTGATCAAACATTCTCCTGTAATGGCATTTGGAATGGTGCACATTGCGACGAAATTCTGCCCACGCACCTCACAACCAATACGCAATTTGCGAGGTGGTTTGTACAATAAATCTTCCGCCTCCTTAGTCTCCGCGTCATCCTCTGTGTCCTCTACTTGTGTTGTACGCACAGTTCCACCATCGCGTATGGAAATTCGCGACTGAAACGCGTCTCCTTCGTCCACCTGCCTGAGACGGTAGTCCCTCAACAGGACCTCGCGCCGTAGTCTGTTTGTCTCTGGTTGTAGACATGCTTCGTTTTGTGGCATGAGTACCCACTCGCGAAGTGGAACGACCATGAGAGAACAAGTGGCGTCCATAGATTGGATGATTTCGGAATGCTCGCGTGCGTCCTCGCGCGTCGCGAATGCGCCGTAAATCCGCAAAGCGGGTCGCGTCTGATCCACCGGTCGAGGAGCGAGAACAGACGTTCCCAAACTAAGTAGCGCAAATTCCTGTCCAGGAGGGACAAATGGAATATTTATTGATGCAGTGGATGGTGCAAAATATGTCGTTTCGTCCCATACTCGACTCTTTGCCACGTCCTGTCGTCGTGCGATTTCATCGAATGCTGGTTTGAATATTTCCTCTACCGACGCCGTGTTCCCATTATCCGATTGCATACAACTGAGTTACCATGGGTATAGGTAAAATGAAACGATTGCATTGGAACGCACAAATTACATCTCCTCATTCGAAACAGTACCCCCCCCCTAACGTCCAACACAGGAGAAATGACATGTTTGTCTTTTTTTATCGTTCATAATTATAAAAACGAGCAATGCCAAATCGAAAGAAACTACATACATACTATGCGGAACTGCGTTCTATTGGATTGAAAGGTGTTTACCAAGGTGGAAACGTGATGCCGCCCAACATGGATACCGAGATCAATGTCGATATTCGCTGTCCTGATGACAAGGCGATGAAACTCAATGCAGCAATCTGCCGCCTTCTCACCCATGACCAGTTCGGTCGCGACACATTGGTATTCCATGGCACATGCGATCCAGATGCCGTCCCGTTCCCGAATGCCTTGGACCACGACAACTTGAGATGGTATGCCTTTGAACCCAACATGTCACTCGATTTTATTAAAGAAGAAGCCGCCATTCGCGTCAAAAAAAACTTGAATTCGGGACCCCCTACGTTGTTCGTGTACCGCGTTCGGAAGCCTATTCGAAACCTGTTGCTATTTGCCGATCCGGAAAAGTGGAACAAATTGGGAGGACAACAGCATTTGATGATGAACGGTATTTGCGGTATCAAGGTGGACATGGAAACCGAAGAAGGACGGTTGATGAACAAGAGAGCGAGAGAGCTTGGGTGTCCATTGCCGGAGTACGCAATGGCAGTGCGCGCGCAGAGATTCAAGATCATCCACGGGCAGCGTGGAGAGGCGTGCAACGGCTGGGTCCGACTGAACGGCGTCGGATTACTCGGAAACAAAATGTTTCCCAAAAACGGTTTCGAGCTCGCACTCACACAGGAGAGTCACGAAAACGTTCTGGAGCTTGTGGACACGTTTACGGTGGCGGACGATCCAGAGCGGTACGGCACCGTCGCGTCCGAGACCACTGGTATGGATCAATTGGATTGGCATCTGACCAACATTCCACCGCCTCCTCCCCCTCCACCGCCGTCCAGTCGGCGCCAGTCGGATCAGATACGACGAGTGCAGGCGGAAGAGAGGCAGATTCGACGACAGAGTACCAATTATTAATCCATCCACGACAACCCACTATAGCAGCGAGACGACGGTGGCGACAAACGCGATTCCGGTTGTGGTCGTCGCTCGTTGCAACTGTGTCCTGTCATGTGGTTCGATGCGATAGGTGCTTTCCGCCCTCTCGGGAAGGGTCACATGGGAAAACGATCCACCGTCTCGTCCGGTGACTCAATAGGTGTGTCCTCATCGCGGTGAATTCACTGGTTATTTTTCAAATTGTATCATCAAAACGGCGATGGCATCAAACTTTGATCGTGCGACCATTTTCCATTTAGAGTGCTCCAACGCACCCAAGGCATACATGACAGCAACAGAGTTCCGTGATTTTGTTTTGGAAAAGGATCCAAGCATTATTGGTTCAGAGGAAACGATACACCGTTGTTATGAAGATATTTCTCCATTCCAAGTCACAGATCCAGCAGCATTTGTGGACGCCCGTACGTGTGCAATTCAACAAATTCACGCACGCCGCTCTCGTGCGCGTGTGCTGTTGAAATCGACACGAAGTTCTGCTCCTGCAAGCCGGAGTGCGCCAATGGCATCCATGTCTGACCGGCGTGGCGGTGCAGGGGACATGGGTAGTGATGATGGAATGGATTGAAAAATGTAGGCTGTAATAGTGAATTCCACGTCTCAATTTTTTTAATATTCACTATACAATAATACACTCATGAGCGATCGATCGTTGTTGATCGTTCGAGGAAGCAGCACATTCGATCCTACATTTTCATGCATTGCCCACACAACTGATACTGGAAACTATGCTGCTATCGAGTTTCGTGATGGATTGGTGAGTGGCCGTACACTTTATCGTGGTTCGGAAAGGAATGTCCTAGAGAAATTAGCACAAAGTAATGAGTTTACATCCGTGTACGCAGACACGAGAGTGCAAGCAAACCTTCTTCCCTTTACGTATCCAAGGGATGCGATCGAAGCAGATTTGAATCTTTTCAGACGCACAAAGAGTGATGAGGAGATCGTTTCCATTACGCGAATGGCTGGTATTCTTGATGCATCGCGCAACAATGCACGGGACGAGATGCATTTCCGTGGTACCGTCGAGAATCTCAATTACAAACACGCCATGCAGGAAACTCATGAAAAACACGCGACAATACGGCGTTATGGATTGCAGGATGAATATGGCAGAACTGTTGAACTTTCATCTATTGAACCACACACCGACGATTGGAAGGCGAGAGTGCAACGAATGAATGACGGTTGTAATGCGGTTGCACAACAATTAAAGGAGAACGTCACGTATCAGGAACTCGACAGCACATTCCGTGCTCACATGGACCCTGAAAATGATATCCTTTACGGAGCCGTCGTTCATCACAGCGGTTATCAGCCATGGGAGCATGATCTCGCAGTCGATGTATTAAAAAGGTATGACGTCTTGACAATTTGTCCCGTCGTTGGAGATACATCGGGAAACTGGGTTCCACACATGCACTCTATTCACTCCATCACAGACAACGACACTGCCTTTCGCGGCATGCATCATGAGACATACGAGACACTGTTCCGTGGTGAATCTAATGACGCCAACGCCAACATGTTGTTCGACAAATTGAAAACCTTTGCATTCAGATTCGCGTGGATACCGTACACGGAGAAACAATCGTTCATGACACTTAAAGAACTAAAACTTGATATGGATGAGATTTCCGCCATAAGGCAATTCGATAAAATTTGTGAAAATTTAGAGATCGACGACAAAATGACCGATACGACGTGGAATGGTATAGAACTTGATTCCTTTTTCTTCTCTGCCATACGGAAAATGTTACAACATCATATAAACAACAGGAATTACATACCAAAACTTGACACCTACACTCCAATTAAAATACACGAGTTGGCGTGCTTCATTTCATTTATGATTCCATTTTTGAAAATAAAAGGTACGGACGTGCACACGGTCGTGAACACGGAAGACGGAATTGCAATTTTCAAGTTTCATGGTTTCAGCTATTGGGCTCCCCAATTTAGTTACGCCTACGAAATGAAGTTTGAATATTTGTACGTAACAGGAGTATTAGGTGCAAGTGTTGAAACATATTTGTCAAACACAGGGTGTAAGGATTTTTTGAACTACATACAGGATGAGATCGGCCTCCCGGCAATTACTACGTTTGTGACTATAACGAGAGACGGCGCGAAATCAGTGACCGTTTCATCAGGACCAACGTCCGTTTCATCGCCACAGTTTAAATTCATCACCGACCTGAACGAATATGATCCGAAGTGTAAATACAAACAATACTTGTATTGGGGTTCATTAGATACATTTGAAAAAACCATAATGGCCAAATTCAAAGAACTTAATAAAATTTTAGTACGAATAACAAATAACATTCCGGAAAATAAGCTGACGAAGTGGGAATGGCCGCATTGGAATCTAGTGCATGACGATGCCGGAGTAAAAGAGATATTTCGCTTGTTGTGTACAACAGCAACGAGTGAATGTGTTAAATCTCTAAATGATTATATAAATGAATCATGTATTATTGCAGCATCAGTACACGGCAAATCATTCACTAAGATAAGTGAACTCAAATCTACTAGAATATGCCCTGACGAGTTAAACCTTTGGAACGCGAACTTTCTGAAGTGACAATACTACATGCTATTATGTCAAAACGGATATGACGACTCTCCAATCACACACATCAGGGCCCGTTTCAGAACCATCTTCAACCCAGAAACAGTCGGTGGAAGACGACACGAGTCGCATCCGACATGTCCATTCCGTTCGTGCCGCAAATATAGATGATCTCATAGAGCTGCAGGATGGACGTTGGTTTACCACCGAGGACGCGAGTGACGTCGCGGAGGACAATTCCCATTTCCTCCTTACGCATGATAGATTCAAGAGGAGGTAAAATGTAGTCCACGTTGACGAACTGGCACATGAGCGGGTCGTGAACATTGGAAGACATATTTGAGATGGTCTTTTGAATCGCAGCTGGAATGCGTGCACACATCGCATCCTTCTCCACCCATGGGTACGTATCTACAACGCAATTGTATGAGGATGTAGCAAACTGAATTGCCATAGTGACCACGATGTCCTGAACGCCATTGTTCCACTCGCGAATTTTTTGTGATGCGAGAACAACATCAGTTCCATTTGCATGACATTTGTCTGCAACGGGCGGGATGAACACCCACACGTCCACACCTTCGAGGTCCGAAAGCTCGTGGACAATTGCTGCATGGAGAGCCGATTGCGAGAAAGAGCGTTCCTCCTTTGTTCTCGGGAATGCGTCGACTGTGGCGATGACACGAATCATACCATCCTCCATGGTTTGGACGCACGTTAGGTTCGTGTCCAACGAGAGACCGACGGTCATCGCCGTGTCGAAGATGCGCGTTGTGAGGATGTCCATTTGTTATCTTTTGGGTTTGGTACGTCTGACCGTTCTTTTGTACCACCAGTGTCGTTTCGTATCATTCGTACCAACGAAAAAGGGAGTTCAGATGGCGGCGTCTATGGAGGTACAGCGCATGATCCAGCAGGTGTTCGACAAGCAGATCAAGGTACACCCTCTCACGTTTGCAACGGCACGCGAGATGTACCATACCGATGATACCCCAATCATAGTCCTCGCATGCTGGTGGATCGCATTCAAGTTCGAGGAGACCAATGCCACTATCACCGTGGATGATCTGCACCATTTTTTTCCCACCATCGTGGATACCAATAAATGTTGCCTGCAGCTCCGCAACGCAGAGAAGATGATACTCGCTCGACAGAACTTTCACATACCGTACATGACTCGGATGCGTGAAATCTACAACCTCCTTCCCACGGATTCCGCAAACGAGTACCACGATTGGCTCACCACTCTTCAGGAGTACCGTGTCCTTCACACGTTTCCGGCGTCTCACTGGGTCGAAATTCTCGTTCCGGCACTACAACGTACAAAGGTTTCCCTCACACTGCAGCTACTGATGTACACGTTTCGGCGCCGTCATCGTCAGCGTCTATGTCCCTCCACGCCTCGTGTCGGACTGAAACAAAACGGTATCGAGTTGGTGAGCACTGGAGTCCGGAAGAAGAAGCACAACGTACTCTCCATTTGCATCATCGACCCTTTCAAGTAGACAATGTGTTTTACGTGAGCATGCACAAACGTTCCGTAAATCTATTTGCAATCTGGATTGTATGTGTGTTTGTTTGTGTGTGTGTGTGTGTGTGTGTGTGTGTGTGATAATCACATTGAATCAAAATGAACTACAGTCAATGGTACGTCCTCAGGAGGAGGGGCGTTGCGGGACCAACGAGTCATCGTGCACAATTTTTGAAGCGAAATGTGCCGGCCACTAACGGAATAGACATGGCGTCCGCTGCGATGCACTCGTCTCCACGCAAACTCGAATTGGAGCGCCTCCTGACGAGTTCGGAACCCCGTGACAATGGTGCGAACAACCCATGGACGCGCAGTCTCCGTCTGTTTCGCACCTCCACATATTTCTCCGTTGTGCTGTCGAAGACGTCGGTGCACACTACAGCATGTGCACCCAACATATGTCCGCCGTGGTCGTTTGGTACTTTGAAGCAAGTACACACACGGAGTGCATGTACCAACCAGGTCGACACCGTCCATGTCGAAAAGCAGCGCTCCACATTATATAGACTATCTGCATCACATCGATCTGACGCGGATGACAATGACCGGTAGCATGTCCAAACGAGGAAGGTATGGTGCCGTTGCAAACATACGCGAGGGGCAGTTTCCGACGTTTTTGCTGAGCAAATCGTGCATGGTGCACGAAATTACCAACAATGGAAATATTGTCTTCCGCGTCACCAACCCAATCGATAGAGCCTCTCTCATTGGACTTCAAAATTCCCTTGTGGTGCTGCTGTTTCGTCTATTGAGTCCTCTTACCGACGGGATGACATGTCACGACGCAGAATCTATGGTGCAACCAGTGATAGTGCGAGACGGCGACGGCGTCAACGAGGCCATCCTCCTATTAACATGCGTCGTGACCGACGAACAGGATTCTGTCCATCGCCCTACCCGTATTCACCGGCGCCGACGCGATGGTGATATTCAACGCCGCATAGGAGTCGATCAACTGAAGTTGGGCCAACGTGCATATCCCATATTCCACATTCCGGGCGCCTCGATGGATCCGTCATCAAACCGTCTCATTCCGCATATTACAGTGAGCGACGTTATCATCGACCAGGGAGCAGGAGACTGCCTATCGGAAGTTTCTACCACGCATACATGATTAATGACAACTCTACACCACGCACCACGAGAATTATCATGCAATACATTCATTGACATACGGCGTCTGTGGTTTGTGTATGTGTGGTTGTTGATCATCATTAATGCATGGTTTTGTATACCAGACGCAAGAGGATGTCGGGGTGACTTTTTTATACGTTACAACTGGAAATGAAGTTTGTTGTCGGGGTGGTCGTTATAGTGTATGTATCTCTTCGAAACGTGACGGTGCGTGTCGCTCTACACTACCTAATACACCCTCATCAATGGAAGGCACTCTCCTCGGTTAGTGAAAATGGAGTGTTGTACACAGCTCGTCATCATGCACTCGTTCCGTACGGTTTCAAAAAGCCGTTGCGTTGGACCTCGGACGCACCTACATGTCCCTTTGCGAAACGTGACGCCCTTCCAGTCAACGTGATCGAGATGCTCACACACCACGATGTCCTTGGGAGGCGACGGGGCACATCACTCTTCCTAGAGAATGGCACCGGGGAGAAACGCACTCCGCGAAAGCGAACTTACCTACTGGGTCTCACAACAGAGGCAGTGGAGGAGTATTCGCGACACATGACGCGCCTCTCCGGTACTGTGATAAACAGCTGCGACGACGCACTAAACCTTTCATGTCATTTAACCTTCCTGATTCATTTCAATCGAGAACCATCAAGTGGTGAATTACGGGCACTTCGTGCAGTGTCTGATGCGATGACACACTCGTTGAATCATCCCTTTCAATCCAATATATCCACGTCAAAGTCCACATTACGAGATGCAGTGCAGTGCACCACCGGTGGGATGACACGCCGCTGGATCATCGCGGGGATGAGTCGCGAGGACGCCTACGTGGAACTCGCACACAATGTGTTTGGCATGACTCTTCAGTGGGCGTACCTCATACGGCGTCTTTCCCTCAATACGGAAGTTGCGATTGACACGTTGGAGGACGCCGCGCACTTTGTATTGGATGATCTTCCCGCAAAGGTCGCCTCTTCGCGCGTTGACGGTGCCCTTGTACTTCACGATTTAGAGAAACGGTGCATGCATGCTCAACGTCCGATCACATTCGATACACCACGAGGGACGGCGGGACACGTCGTACACGACGATCAACTCATGGCCTCTGAAACGGACGTCCATTACGTCCCCTTCGGATACGGTGCACGCCGATGTCCTGGTGAATGGTTGACGTACACCATGTTGCGAACGCTTCGTGTAACGTCTAATGGTGTACCAGACGAAACGTGTACAACGATGGGTCTAAATGTCTGTCGCTAACCCGATGATTGGTTAAAAAAAATGAAGATCGGCATTTGACGGTTGGTACTGCAAATGTTCATTACTGTACCAACCAAAATGTACGGGATGAACAGCTGGAAACTCGAATAGATCAACATTTATGCGTCCCTCGTCGCGTCACTGCCGTCCAATGCAGCCGTTCAACGATGGGTTACCATTACAAGTCGTGCGGTGTAATGAAGGCAGTTGTCTTGGAGTGATCGATGCATCGCGGCGACGTCTGTGGGTGGAAAACGAACTTCCTTCGAGGGCGCCTGCCTTAACGACATCCTATACCGTGAACATTCCATCCATTCCAGAACACTATGGAATGTGGCACGATACGTCAATAGGCGGACTTAGCGATACCGTGCGTCGCACCGGTATTTTGCAGGCGAATCCAAAACATAAGGGAGCTGTGGTTGTCTTCGCCACACACGTTCCCGAGGACCTGCACGCCCTGATCTCCATGTTGGATTCGTGGGAACTTGGATATGCCATGGGAGACGTAGAGGAGATGGAGGGATACGGAAGCGTTGTCGAGATTGTCGTCTATGACCCTGCGCATCTGTCACGCGTGGCCGCTATTGTCGCACGAGTGGGTGCCACACCAATTCTAGAGGATACCAATGTCGACGCACGGCGCTCAATTGGAATCGAACGCCTGGATCGTATAGAGGCAAAAATTGTATCGCGCGACACGAACATGGAACACGAGAATGAAGATGCATATGGAGTACGTCGAGGGCGTGAGAATTGGCGATTTCCGTGGGTTCCGACGACGTGGACTCGTGTTCCTCTCACACTGGATCACATGGTGGAAAACCTCTTACAAGACGACATTTCATGCATTTCTCAACCGCTTTGTCAGCACGTGGCGCGGCGCCGTCTAGAACTGGGACTATACGACCGCATGGGGACGCTGTGGGTCAGGTCGGAACATCCTCCGACAGAATACGAACTCAATGGAGGATCCAATGTTCGATACCCTCACCGCAACGTCATTCATAACGATTCTCTTCGGCGCTGTCTCTCGGACGGACGCACTACCATCACCGTGGATGAACTCAACACATGGAACCTTGAACATGTGGATCATGCGCGATACCTCATCGAGACGGATAATGGAACGTGGTACCGCCCTCGCGACACACGTAACCAACTCATGAGTCACATTCCATTGCAACGGTGGGTGAGTTGTGCGCTCTCGGAGGCACAATCAAAGCAATTGTGCACGTGCTTCTACCTTCTCCTCGTGGAGGGGATGTGCGACGCCGAGGTGCGACACGCAATTCATCTCATTCTTTTTCGATACATGGTGGAACGTGGCTACACGAGTCGGTGCATGGGCAAATACACCCAAGATGCAATGCACATTGGCAACGGAGACGGTTACCGTCCGTTTCGCCGTCTGACACAGTACGCACCGGAACGTCTCCCCGCGGATATTCTCAGCAAGCTTTGTGGTCGTGACGGACGACTAAAATCTCGTGGTTCAAAAGGCACGCGCAGCAAGTACCGAAAAACGAACCGCTACCAACCATCGCGCCGCCTCAAGCGTTCGCGCGATGATGAGAATGAGATGATCACTGTGGATCAATGATGTCCCCGAGCACCACCGGATCGCTAGGCTGGTAATGCCCCACGTCTCGAAGGGGTTCATCATCGCGACGCGCGCAAATGTAGAGACGCCGTCTCACTTGCGGAACTCCAAAATCAGAAGAGTTGAGCACCGCATGTGTCGTGCGGAAACCCCATGACGAAAGCGTCTCAATGATGGAGTTAAACCGTGCACCTCCGTCCATGGTTCGCATCTGAGGAACGTTTTCGAGAACGACGCGAGTGGCTCCAGACTCGCGGATAGCGACGAGGACATGTTGGAAAAAGTCGCGTCGTGTGTCTCCCTCTGATTTGAACGTGTTTGCAGAACTAAATGGTTGACACGGAAATCCGGCGGTCACGAGGTCCACATGAGGCCATTCGGTTACATTGTACGCATCTCCAAGGGCACGCGCGGTGGGGAAATTTTGTTTGTAACAATTGATCGCCGCGGGCATGATCTCACTGAAATACGTGTCTTCAACATTTGATGTTATATCAGAAAGAGCAAAACTGAACCCTCCGATACCAGCACACAGGTCTAAGTGTCGGACACATTCATCCCTTCCGATCACAAGACTCAGAGCGTGGCGCGCACAGGTGACTACCACCGCGTTTCCAATACATTTGTTCCATCGTTTTTCGGGTAGAACAAACGAGTCCGGGAATCCCTGGATGCGAGCGTGTTCGCGCACCGATGCATGACGGCGAAGATCCCAAAATTTTACCGTGTGTGAGCACGTCACGGTGTTGCACATAGATTGCACAGAATGGAAGTATAGTTCCTGAAACGATTGAAAACGAGGATTGTGATTGTGCACCCACATGCGCCCAGTGTCCTTAAAGTATACCGAACTCGCATTTTCCCATTGAAGCACACGCACGCCATCGGCAAAGGTGCGAGCACGACCATCACTGGAAACGTCCACGCCGGCGACTTCGGTGTGACGTCGTATTACCCCCTGAGCCTTTGCGGACAATTCCATTCGTCTCTTTATATTTACATAATCAACAACAATATGTGCGACCTTTTGAAAAACGCACTTTTTTGTGCTTGTTACATTTTCGCTACGCACGTTTTCTCACAGCGTCTTTTCAGGAAACACGATGAGACGACAGTGTGGTTTGGAATGCACATACTCGTCAACCTTGTGGTGTCATGGTTTGCGTTTCCATCGCTCGTCCGTACGCTGCGTGGAGACGCGCGAATCGCGACCGTACATTCAATGGGGAACGACCAAACTCCTGTAATATTAGCGCTTCTTCTTCATGTATATCATTCGATCGTTTTTCGACTCTCCAACGACGATCTATTGCATCACATATTATTTGTACTCGTCATGGGAACACCATCGTTGATTTACACCAATGATGCTGTCAACGCCACGCTGTTTTCCATTTCGGGAATTCCAGGAGCGATTATTTATTCTGTCATCATCGTCAGACGCCTTGGATACAAACGTATTTCTGAACCCCATGTCTCAGTGCTCGTCAATGTTCTAATTCGTCTTCCTCTTGTCATTTGGGTAAACACGTCATACCTTTCGTGTGCTCCACCTAGACCACCCATGACAGTTGTAATTTCACAAGTCATTCTGTCGACTTCCAATGCACTCGGATATTCCGTTCAGGCAATCGTTAGAGCACGAAGAGAGTCGCAAAAAAATAAGACGTCGTCACAGGTAATTGAAAAACAATATGTTTAATTGCACCGAGTTCGATACTCTACTGCGACTCACACACGGTGCCGTCGCGGATAATCCCATTGGGATTGCTATTTCCATTGTGTCGTTACTCTTCGTTGGGACCATACTTTTGGCGTACGGAGAACGGATCATTCGTCCCGCTGGCGCAGTGATCGGAGGCCTTGCGACCCTTGTAATTTCATACGTAACACTTGAATACACCTCGCAACTCCATTGCGAGGTGCGCGTGATTATCGCCTGCGTTTTGGCGGTATTGGCGGCACTTGCGATTTCGTGCATTCTCAGATCGGGGGTGTTTCTGGTCGGTGCAGTTGGCCTTGGTTCTGTCACACATATCGTCTACGACGCCATTCCGACCACTATCACCAGATCCAATACATCCCTTGAATTCATGAATCGTTCGGCGTACTATTACATTGCAATGACGATCGCATTGGTCGGGGGTGGTATCCTCTCGTATACGCAACGGAAAAAGTTGATGCGTATCATGTCCTCTGCCGTCGGTGGAGGTTGCATCGTTCTTGCAGTCCACCTTGTTTGGATACAGATGTTTGACAATGGGATACCCGCCACAGTAGCACTTGTGCTACTTCTTCTGTCCACGGTCTGCGGTGCATTTCTGCAACACTTTCTCAAACACCGTAAGGACCGACAGCGTCAACGAGGTCGTGGTAGGGATACCGTTCCCGTTGGAATACCAGTCACCTAAAACGCAGTCGCATATGGCAGTGAGGAGGACACCGGACAAACAAAAGTTTTTTGGGGGTAAAATACTTCAAAAGGGAACTCATCATTGTAATGATTCGTGTCGAGGAGTGTCCACGATCGACACTCTACCGCAGATCACATGATGGCATGCTTATTCGTCTCTATCACGACACCGGTCGATGGACCGATCCATTTCCACCAATTGTCGATGAACGGGGTCACGCACGGTGCTCCGGAAACCGTCGCATCGACCTACTCATGGAGCAAGAACGTGCCTACGGAGGCAATGGTACATCGCGCCGAATTCCATCCTATCTTCAAAACGCACTTCGAGTACTCTGCAGACATCATATGCCAAACATCGACGTCCTCGCCATGGAATTGGAAGTGAAGACGACGACGGCGTGGTCGTATGCGTACAAGGTCGTGGAAACTTGGCCACGGGCGCACGAGGAGGCATCGCGTCTAGTGCATCCTGAAATTATGAGTGCTGTTTTAACGTGCACGTCCACAACGGGTTCGTTGAAGGAGTTGTATCAATGCATTCACATGGAGTTGATCGAATCCAGAGAAGTTTCCGATCTTTTTGCGCACATTCGTCTCGCACGGGCCTGTGTAGAGGCGATAAAAAAATGTACTGAGGAATAAAAGTGTGTAACGTGTACACACATGACAACTCGGGCATGGATCCTTTTACCACAAATGATGATAAGTATGGTATCATGGATTCAGTTGATTCTATCAATGAACCGATATCATGGTATACTGCGTTTTTCACGTGCTGACGTTTGGGCCCTTTTACTTTTTCTACACGGAGGTTTGGTCCGATGGATCGCAGCACTATCTCTCACTAGTGGAACGCTTCGATTTCAAATCTTATCCGCTCTTGTGGGTGCAATTTTGTCATGGATATCATTTGTAGTCGTATTCAATGCTGGATTTATTCTCCCGTCTCATCAGCAACTATGGGCATTGGTAATGAGTCTATTGATCACGGCATTGTGGGAAATTAGTAATCGCCTGTCCCTACAATTAGCGTGAAAGAAACCATACAGTCTTTTTTTTGCAACCAATTAAATACAACCAACATCGAGTCGAAGATCTAGCATGTCCGGATGCGTTTCTCTAAACAACGCGGATGGCTATGACTGTACACTATACAATTCAAACAATGGTCGGAATTCTAATTTCGGCATGATACGTGGTTGCAACTTAGATGCTGCGTGTGTATGGATTGGTCCTCCTCTATGCGTGCCAGTTCATAATCCTCCAACTTACGATTGCAATTTGTATCACCTTCATAGCGCGCGTCTATCTCATTTCGGTATGGAGACCGGATGTAATGCAGATGGTTCGTGCCTATGGGCCACCGTCTTACCACCACCACCCTCGCCACCCTCGCCACCCTCACCCTCGCCACCTCCACCCTCACCATCGCCACCCTCACCATCGCCACCTCCACCCTCACCCTCGCCACCCTCACCATCACCACCTCCACCCTCACCATCGCCACCCTC